>Ga0157372_10000410_pt1 | contig 47006 bp, 39 predicted proteins | sample C55metaG_FD_115307 | JGI IMG/M metagenome (GOLD analysis project Ga0157372, IMG submission 115307) | Corn rhizosphere microbial communities from Kellogg Biological Station, Michigan, USA - C5-5 metaG | ecosystem: Host-associated > Plants > Roots > Rhizosphere > Soil | place: USA: Michigan...
AAATAGCAACCGCTGCTCCCGGGGGCATATCTTATATTTTTCACAAAAAAACCTGCATTCGGCAGGTTTTTTTGTTTTCAGGTTATCTTATTTATTCTGCGGTAGCGGGTTTTTGTGTTTTTGGCGTACCTTTATAACTCTTTTGATCTCAGACAAGTATGAGAAAATAGTTTGATTGTTGAACTTAAATCTATAGCTAAAACATGAAACGCATTTTTACGCTCATTCTCATTTTGGCCGCCACCTTTTCTCTCTCCGCCCAGTGGAGCATTACAAATGTCGGTACCACCCAGGACCTGTATTCTGCGGATTACTATTCCGCCAATGATATCTGGATCGGATCATTCAACCAATTTGTAAGAACCAGTGATGGCGGCACTACCTGGACGGTCACTACACCGCTGAAGGACCTGTCGTCCATCACTATTCAACCGGCCAACCTTTATGACATTGCAGTAACCGGCCCTAACAGCGCATTTGCGCCCGGCTTTTTTCTTCTCGGTAACGCGGAGTATATCCTCTCAACTACTAACGGGGGCGCCAATTGGGCGTATGCGCTCAACACGACTACGGGAGGATTGCCAAGGTATCAGAATGCTGTCGACATTTCGGGAACGCGGGCGATCTCCGTTGGAGCCAATGGTCGTATCGCAAGGAGCACCAACTCCGGAGCATCGTGGAGTTATGTGACCACAGGGCTCACTTCGCTTATAGCCGACGTTAAGTTCGGTACCTATGATACTGTTTACGCGGCAGGCGATAATAAGGTGCTGCGCTCTGTGAACGGAGGGATTAGCTGGACCAACACTACCATCTCCGGGACTTTCAGAAGCATTGGCTGTGATCACGGTGTGGTGTATGTCGGTAATTCGAGCGGGAATACAATGCTTAAATCGGTGAACTACGGCGTTTCCTATTCTACGATCACATTGCCGTTCAGCTATAGTGGCCTTTTGTACGCTATCGACAAGGACACGCTGCTGGCAGCGGGAAGTGACGGCGTATATGTTTCAAAATCGGGCGGACAATACTGGGAAAAATACGATCTGCCTTCCTACCAGCCGGTAAAAATGTTTGATTTCCTGAACCCTTCAACCGGCATAGCGGTGGGTATGAGCGGCTATGTGCTGAAGACAGGAAATCTTTTCGCAGCGCCTTCACTGCCGATCAGCTCCTTTAATATCCAGGGCGGCATCTCCTCGATCTGTTCCGGCGATTCTGTCACGCTTCTCAATACAACTGCGCCATTACCCGGCTATTCCTATAACTGGAAACTGAACGGAGTTACATTCAGCACGTCGTACAATGCGGGAGTACGCATTTTTTCCACCACCGGCGCGCAAACCATTACGCTTACCGTAAGCAATGCTTCAGGTTCCAATACCTACACGCGCACTGTGAACGTAACAGGACATGATATAAATCCTTTCCTGCTTACGGCTGAGGCCGATTCGATCTGCAGCGGCAGCAAAGCGGGCTTCTTTGTAGCGAATTCGCAGACCGGGGTCACTTATCAGCTGCGAAAAGGCTTCACCAATGCAGGGGCAGTACAGAATGGTAACGGCGGCACGCTGATTTTCAGCTATTCGACGGCGATCACGGGTGCGACGGCATTTAATATCAAGGCCGTAAAAACAACCGGTTGCTTTACCGATTCGCTTATCCAGTCCAAAACCATTTATGTAAAGCCCGGTGCAGGTCTTGTTGCATCATGTGTGCCGGTTGCCGGTTCCTGTGTAAGTGAAGGCATCACCAACGTAACCATCGGAACTATAAACAATACAAGCTCCACCCAGTTCAGCAATTATTTTGACTATACCTGCTGTTACAGCACAAACCTCACGATGGGAACGCCTCAGCCGTTTTCGGTCACTACGCTGAATGCTTCTGGTGAATATGTAAAGATCTGGATAGATTACAACAGGAACGGCGGTTTTGAAGCCGGCGAGCTGGCTTATTCAGGCTTTGCCAATCATACTGCAACGGGTAATATCACGGTGCCCGCGAGCGCTATGGTGTTCAACCAGCCGCTTCGCATGCGCATCGCTTCCGACTATGATTCAGACGGACTTGCAAACGCATGTTTCACAAGTTCTTTCTACTGCGGACAGGTAGAAGATTATGCTGTGGTTATTTTGCCGGAGCCGGTGCCTCCTGCGCCGGCCTTCAGCTATACGACGGCTGTTTCCTGCAACACTACGGCTACATTCACAAACTCCACTTATAACGGCATTTCCTATTCATGGGATTTCGGCGATGGCTCACCTGCAGTGACCACCCAGAATGCAAGCCATGTGTATACCGTTTCAGGAAGCTACACGGTGGCCCTTACCGCGACAAATCCATACGGCTCAACTACCTCCACACAAACAATTGTAATTAATATTCCATTGCTGCCCGTGCCGGCAGCCTGCACACCAACGCTTACATCCTGCGGTACAAGCCGTCCGTACATAACCATGGTGGAGCAGCTGGGTGGCCCGCAGGTATTTACCGGGGCAAGCACCTATAACTATACCTGCACCAATCAATATCATTTAATGGAGGATTCCAGCTATGTGTTCTTCATTGACGGTAACGGCAACACAAATTATTTCATTCCTTTTCTCGACGCAAATAACGATGGCGTGTTCACTTCCTCAGAGGCCTTGTTCCCTTTTGCACAGAACGTGCAGAACCTTGGCGTGACCGGCTACAGCCACATGGTAAACTTTAACATGCCGAAGAATGCGGTTGACAGTGTGCCGCTGAGAATGCGCCTGGTGATGAGGACTACTTTTATTACCAACCTTAACCTGTGCTCATCTAACTGCGGCGATTACAAAGACTTCACAGTTTTCCTTTCTCCTCATCCGCTGTACACGCTTTTCTCTACAAGCACGCCCACGGTATGCGGGGTGGATTCGGCAACGGTTAACTTCACGAACAATTCGAGGGGAGCCGTATCCTATCTCTGGGATTTCGGCGACGGCACTACATCTACCGCTGCCGCGCCTTCACACAAGTATTATACGTACGGCACCTATACGGTAAAGCTTGTTACCTCTAACGGTGCTTCCTATGACTCGCTGATCCGCACCAACTACATCACCTTTAACCAGGGATTGCCGGTGCCGGTACTTACATTATCGGGCACGGTGCTTTCCACAACCGCAACAGCCACTTCTTACCAATGGTACAGGAACGGCACGGTTATCAGCGGCGCCACCTCGCCTTCATATAACTTAACGCTGGACGGCACCTATAAGCTTGTGATCACAAACACCAACGGCTGCACCACTTCATCCGCAAACTTTTCCTATTTCCCCGTGCATCCTAATTTTACCTGCTCGCCGACCTCCATCTGCGGCTCAGCTACCTACACGGTATTCAATAACTCATCGTCTAACGCTACCAGCTATGTGATCTATTGGGGCGATGGAGCTACTCACAGCTATGGCGGCAGCGGTGCGCCTATTCACACCTATTCAACACCGGGAGTGTATACGGTGAAGCTTGTTGCATGCAATGCGAGCGGACAATGCGACAGCCTCATACGCACCAATTACATTACGATCAGCGCTCCTCCGGGAACTCCCGTGATCACCCTGTCAGGCACACAGCTTTCAACAGCCACCGTTGCCGCAACTTATCAATGGTACAGGAACGGCACGGTGATCAGTGGTGCCACATCTTCCTTTTATAATGCAACGCTTGACGGCACATATAAGGTAGTGGTTACAAACGGCAGCTGCAGCGCAACTTCTGCTAACTTTTCCTATTTCCCCGTTCATGTTAATTTCACTGCCGGCATAACGAGCGGCTGCGGAACGGCATCGGTAACCTTTTCCAATTCAACCACCAATGCCACGAGCTATGCATGGGATTTTGGTGATGGAGGAACCTCAACTGTTGCAAGTCCTTCACACACATATACTGCCGGAACTTATACGGTAAAGCTCAGGGCCTGCAATACAATGGGATGTGACAGCCTTATCCGTACCGGCTACATCACCATCAATCCGGTTCCGAATGTTACTGCTACGCCTTCATCTTCCCTGATCTGTTCCGGGAACTCCACTTCAGTTGCACTTACAGGAACAGTGCCGGGAACAACATTTGCGTGGACTGCCAGCCAGTCGGGGGTAAGCGGCGCTTCCAACGGTTCCGGTTCTTCCATCGGGCAGGTGCTTACAGCCACGGGGGCAACCACGGGAACAGCCACGTACACGATCGTACCGTCAGCGGCAGGCTGTTCGGGAAGCGGTATTACCATGCTGGTGAGCGTTGATCCCGCTGCATCTATGACAAGCGCCGGCAGCGCGGCAATATGCAGCGGCGGCGCACTCAATATTCCATTGACAAGCAATATCCCGTCAACCTACCAGTGGGTGGCAAGTGATAATCCCAACACAAGCGGCGAAAGCACTTCACCGCAGGGAAGCACATCAATTAATGATGTAATTATAAATAACACTTCTACTGTTCAAACGGTGACGTATACCGTTACACCGGCTGCTTCCGGCGGCTGCAGCGGAATCCCGCAAACGGTAACGGTTACAGTGAACCCTTCGCCGGTAGCAGCGATCACTGCGGGCGGCCCGTTAACATTCTGCCAGGGTTCGTCGGTTACGTTGTCTTCTAATGCTGCTGCGGGAAATCTGTGGTCGACAGGTGAGAGCACACAAAACATTACCGTTACAACTTCGGGAAGCTATACAGTTTCGGTTGCCAATGCATGCGGCACAGATACATCGGCCGCTGTTGTTATAACTGTAAATCCTTCGCCGCTTGCGACGATCAGTGCAGGCGGACCGCTTTCGTTCTGCCAGGGAGACTCGGTGGTTCTTACTGCCGGTCCGGCCCTTTCTTATTTATGGAGCAATGGCGCGGCAACGCAGTCGGTAACTGTTTTAACCACAGAGCTGGATTCTGTTACCGTCACAGATATAAACGGCTGCTCGGCTACGTCTGCTGCCGTTTCAGTGATCGCCAACGCATTGCCTGCGGCCGGCATCACAGCGTCGGGCCCAACAACCTTTTGCACCGGAAGTACGGTAACGCTTGATGCGGGTTCGGGTTACGCAAGCTACAGCTGGTCCGACGGAAGTACTACGCAAAGCATAACGGTTTCATCTTCGGTGATCGCTACAGTGACGGTAACCGATGCCAACGGATGTTCCGCGGCTTCCTCTGCGGTTACGGTAAATGTCAATCCAACACCCGTTCTGTTGATTTCAAACCCTTCAGCGGTATGCTACCCGGCTACCGTCGATCTGTCGGCTCCGGCAGTTACCGCCGGAAGCACAGCAGGTACGCTGAGCTACTGGCAGGATGCCCTTGCTGCCGTTTCCTTAAGCCCGGCATATTATACCGCTGCGGATACAAGCGGAACATACTATATACAGCTTGATGCGGGAGGATGCTCCAGCATACAGCCGGTGACTGTGCTCGTTGACCATGATTGCGTATGGCCGGGAGATGCGAATAAGGATCTTACGGTAAGCAATTACGACCTGCTGCCTGTAGGATTGTACTATTCTCAGTCGGGGACCCCGCGCAGCAGTGTAAGCAACAGCTGGCAGGGTTACCTTGCAGCGGACTGGGGCATAACGCAAAGCGGCGGTGCCGATATAAAGCATGCCGACTGCAACGGCGACGGATCAATTGATGATAACGACACGCTTGCGATCAATCTTAATTTCTCTTCGGTTCACGCGATCGCGCCATCGCATCATTCAATTGTGCGCTCAACAGATCCGGACCTTTATTTTGCGACGGGAAGCACTGTCTACACTTCGGGTGACTGGATCGACGTGGATATCATGGCAGGAACACCGGCGGTGCCGGCTGCAAATGTGTACGGACTTGCATTTAATGTCAATTACAGCGGGTCTCTTGTTCAGCCCGGAACAGAACGCATTACCTATCCATTCAGCTGGCTCGCCGACCCGGGCAGCGACGGAATAAAATTTGCAAAGGTTGAACCGCTTATGAATACGGCCTTTGGCGCAGAAACAAGGATCGATCATACGAACAGAAGCGGTTATGGTAAAATAGGAACTTTCAGGTTCCAGGTCAATTCCTCCCTGTTGACCGTAGACACGCTTCACATGTCTTTCGGTTCATATTGGGCCAACGATTCGGCCGGGAACGAGCTCCTGTTCAATAATGCGGATTACGAGATCGTGGTTGTGCCTCTTGGTACAACTGTAGCGGAAGCTGCCGGCTCATCTTCAATAAGCGTATATCCGAATCCATACTCCGATCATACGGAGATCGGCTATGCGCTTAAGAACAGGTCGGATGTGTCGGTGGAAGTGTTTAATGCGATCGGGCAAAAGGTAGAGACGCTCGCGAGCGGAAGCCAGCCGGCGGGAAATTACAGGTATGATTTCTCCGCGAAAAAGCTTGGAATGGAGGCCGGAGTTTACTTTGTGAAGATCAACATCGACGGCAGGATCACTATGAAGAAAATTGTAGAGGTGAAATAAGCGGTAGTTGAATAGCATAAGATCCCTGCTGAGAAGCGGGGATTTTTTTTGCCTATTTTGCCGGAGCTGCCTTTGCAGTATCGGGTGCACTTTCCTGTTGTTCCGGCTCCGGTGCAGGCAATTCGCTTTCAGGCTGTGGAAGCTCTTTGAAGGATTCGATCATCGAATCCATATCCGGCTCGAATTCCGCTTTCTTATCAGCGCGTGTCCAGGTAAGGATCTGGTAAAAAGCATAAGGCGTTTCAATGATGCCGATCTTGTAGTAGGCATCTATATCATCAAATTTTCCGTTGATCTCGCTTACCAGCGCATTGTTCCCGTTGATCTTCTTCTCGGTGGCGGCGCTCATTTTTCCGTCTTTGATCGTTTCGAGGATCGGCTGTGAAGCGGTGGTGAAATAGGAGCGGAGATCGTAATCGAGGTTATAGTTCGCCATTGTTTTTTTACGCTCATCGATCACGATCGCATAAATGTCCTTGTCGGTATTCTGGTACTGGAAGGATGCATCCTTGTGAAGGTCGGCGCAGGGCTGCATGTATTCCGGCGTTGAAATGGAATAATGCTCGTTCACTTTCACTTCTTTGAAAGTCGTCTCCTGTTTACAGGAAGAAATCAACGATACAATTGCAACTGAAACTAATAACTTCCTGATCATTCCGTATAAATTTGGCTATAGCAAAGTACTTAAAAATATTCGGCAAAAAAAAATATGTTTTTAAACCGCCGGCAGGGTTGATCTCATTGAATCACAGGGCATTTTCCACTCCCCGGGGCTGCCGCTGGCAATCCCTTTTTCCCAGGTAAACACCCCGGAAGGCTTCTGGTTTTTATCGTACACCGGGATCACATTTACTCAGCTTATTTTTTCAAGCTCCTTTTTCAGCTCCTCAACAGTTTGCAGGCAGAGCTTGTTCATCTGCTCTATTCTGCCTGTCATTTGCTGTGTAAGTTCATGCCCCTGGATGTTCTTTTCTATGAACTCAAGCTGCAGGTTCAGCTCGAAGGCACCAAGCAGCTTTGCCGGGCTTTTCATCTTATGTGCCTGCGGCCCGATCGCATTCAGCTGCTTCGCCTCCATGAACTGTTTCATTTCATTTACGTACACCGGCATTTCGTCGATGTAGCTTTGCATGATGTCCTTCATGTACTCGTTATCGCCTTCTGCACGCTCACGCAGCAGGGATAGGTCGATCACCGGGGCAGTGCTCCCGATCGTATCCAGCGGGATCGTCTTCATGATCTTGTCGTACAGGTCTTCCGGGTTGAAGGGTTTTGACACATACTCGTTCATGCCCACTGCAATGCATTTTTCGCGGTCGCCGATGAGCGCCGATGCGGTCATGGCAATGATCGGCACCTTATTTACCGGCGACGGCATTTTCTTACGGATGTGGCGTGTGGCTTCAAAGCCGTCGATGTCGGGCATGGTTACATCCATCAGCACGAGATCGAACTTTTTTTCGGCCAGCTTTTCAAAAGCTATTTTCGCATTGTCGGCAACCTCCACCTTTGCATTCCATTTCTGCAGGGTGAGCGCTGCCACCCGCTGGTTCACTTTGTTATCGTCGATCACCAGCACTGCAATGGAGTTAAGGTTCGGCTGGTTAAAATCGCCCGGCCGGATGTTCAGCTCGCGCTGCTCCTTTACATTGCGCGACAGCTTTTTGAATTGCAGCGTGAAGGAAAATGTGGAGCCTTCGTTCACTTTGCTGCTTACGGAAATGGTTCCGCCCTGCTGCTCGATCAGCTGCTTGGCGATGGTAAGGCCCAGCCCTGTGCCGCCGTATTTACGCGTAGTTCGGGCATTCACCTGCGTAAAGCTTTCGAAGATGGTACTGAGCTTACTTTCCTGGATCCCGATGCCGGTATCCTGCACGCTGAAGAGGATCAGCAGATCCTTGCCGTCATCTTTCAGCAGCTTTGCAACGATCTTCACTTCTCCTTTTTCAGTGAACTTGATGGCGTTCCCGGTAAGGTTCAGCAATACCTGGTTGAGGCGAACGGGATCGCCGATGAGTGCGGGAGGAATGGCTTCGTCGATGCTGGAGATGAGGCGGATGTTCTTTTCGGTGCTGCGGTACTGGAGCGAGTATACCAGGTTCTTAAAGAGGTCCGACAGGCGGAATGCCTTTTTCTCGAAGGTCATTTTTCCTGCGTTGATCTTGGAAAGGTCGAGCAGGTCGTTGATCAGCACCAGCAGGCTGTTGGCGGATTCGTTGATCGCGCTGATGTATTCGCGCTGCTCGCCGGTAAGCGCCGTGTCCTTTAAATGGTTGGTCATCCCGATGATGCCGTTCATCGGTGTGCGGATCTCGTGGCTGGTATTGGCAAGGAACTGCTCCTGTGTCTCCTTCGCATGTTCCGCGGCCTCTTTCGCCTTGATGATGGCAAGCTGCACCTTGTTCTTTTCACGGTACCGCGAGTAAATAACGATCAGCATTACAAGGATGATGATGATCCCCGCAATGAGCAGGTTGCGCAGGATGCTCTGGTTGTGGATCTTCTGATCCTGGATCTCGCGGTTCTTTTTCAGCAGCTCGATCTCCTGGTTCTTTTTTTCAAATTCAAGATCGGTTTGAAGCCTCGCAATGCTGAGCGCAGTGTTCTCATTGATGAGGCTGTCCTTGTACGAAGTATAGAGACGGTGATACTCGAGCGCGCGCGGGAAATCTTTTTTTGCGGCGTAGATGTCCGACAGCAATCCGTAGCTGTCGCGGAGGTAGGATGAATGTCCCTGCTTCCTGGAGAACTCAGCGCCTTTCAATACATTTTCGATGGCCTGATCGTAGTTCTTCATCAGGAAATATGCCTGTGCAATGTAGGTATAGGTATTCTGGAGCCAGTTCTTGTCGCCCAGCTTTTCATAGCGGTGCAGCGCTTCTTCATAAAAATGGATCGCCTTTAACGGCTGTCCGAGGTTCTTGTAGGTGTCGCCGATGTTGAGGTTGTTGATCGCCTCCAGTGCGATAAACTTCTTCTCGCGTGCACGTTTCAGTCCGCGCATTGAATTGTCGAGCGACTGGAAAAAATAAACTTTGTTGCCGGTTACCTTACCCAGTATGTTGTAAGCATCGGCGAGGTTCACATAGGTGTTGATGATCTTTTTTTCATCGTGTGCGCGGGTTGCCGCCTCAAATGCTTTTGTGTAAATGGTGATCGCTTTAAAGAAATACGAGGTATCATTATTCGCATTTCCAAGGTCCATGTTCCTGTTGGCAATGCGGTTCAGCGTATTTATAAAGTTTTGCGTGTCCTGCTCCTTCAGGAAGAGCTGCATCGCTTTTTCATAATTGCTGATCGCCTTTTCATTGCTGTTCAATGTGGAATAAACATCGCCGATGTAATAATAACATTTTGCAATGGCGGGGTCATCGCTGCTTTGTTCCGAAAGAAGCAGCGCCGTTTTTAATTTGATGAGCGCGTCCGCATAGCGCCCCTGGTTGTTGTCGATGTTCGCAAGGGCAGTGATCCCTGTCACTTGCCCGTGCATGTAGTCCAGCTTTTCGGAAAGGGCGACAGCCCTGTTGGCAAATTCGCCCGCTTTTTTAATGTCGTAGTTCAGGTATTCGAAAGCTACCTGCGACAAAGCATCCGCCATTGCCTGGTCTTCGGCAGCAACGGAGATCACCTGCAAGAGAGAATCGATGGCTGCGCTTTTCTGCGCTTTTCCGGTTGAATGGATTGCGAAGAAGGCGAGGAGGAGAAGGATGCTGTTTTTGAAGCGCTGCGGCTGTTTGCTTATCATTGCTATTGCCTTACGAGCTTTTGCATCGTTCCTTCGGTTGTTTGTATAAAGTAAATTCCATTTGCAAGCTGGCTGATATCGACCACCGCTTCCTTCCCGATCGTTTTGATCATTAACACTTCGCCGAGCATATTAATGATCCTGATCTCTGTTGGCTTGTCGCTTTTGACCGTGATTTCTGAATTTGCAGGATTGGGATAAATTGAGAATTCATTATAGTGGTCCTTGCTGTTTATTCCAAGGGAAAGAACAGCTACGCAGTCGGATGTGTCGGTAACGCATCCATCCGAAATGATCACTGCATAATTGCCGTTTTGGATGGGTGTAAAATCCTGAGCTGTTGCCCCTGCAATAGAATCTCCGTTTGAGCAATCGATCCACTGATAGGACCCCGTTGACAGATTTGCTGTAATAGTGATCCCGGAAGTGCTTGTGGAGAGATCGAAAGTTCCGTCGCTGATAGTGTTTAATACTTCATTTGTATAAACTGGCGGATTGAAATCAAAATAGATCCCAGCCTTATTCCTGATCTGCGTTGCGTTTGATAGTCCTGCCACAGGCATTACTTCGTAGATCACATAGCCATGGCTGCCGGGTTCATTGCTTGTGCTGTCCGGTAAGTGAATGTTGTCGAAGCGAAATTTTAAAACATTGCCAGGAAGTATCTCCGTGATCAGAGGATCGCTGTTGCCGGTTACACGTACAGTATTTACATCAAGATCAGCGTCAAGCGTATCCAGCACGTAAACGTCGATAGCATCAGCGGAGCCGGTGTTTTGGAATTGAATAGTGTAAGTAAGAAGCTGGTCGTTTTCAACATACCCCGGAATGCAGGATCCGGTGGGATAGACTGATTTTATGTTTGGATCGTATGAGGTCAGAACCGTTGAACAATATTGCCGGACATTATTTACTGTATCAATGTCTCCAGCGAGTGGGTTTATAGTTAGAGAATTGCATGCAATGTATCCTGAAGATAGTCCTGCGTATGGAATGACTGTTATGTCGTAACCGGTCAATAGCGAATCGTAAGTGATATTAGCAAAGTTCCAGATCAATGTGTCCCCCAAAATATAATCCGGCGCAGGAATGGAACTTATATATGTCAAGGCAGAATCAAGAATTAGCCTGACATTCCCGGATGTTGGAGCACAAAGATGATTAAATGCACTGACCCACACGTGGCCAAGTCTTCCCGGCCTTAATCCTGTAGATAAAAGATCTCCCTGAAGATCAAAGCCAGATATGGAATCAGGCCCGTTTATCAATACGGAAGTAGTATGTGAACAACCTAAATAGTCAGTTATGGTAAGCTGATAAATTCCGGGGAGGGTACACGAAATAACAGAGTCGTAAACGGGAAGGCTTGTATTCCATGCATAGCTATAGGGAGCAATTGCATTTAAACTGTGGCTCGAAATATATCCGTCGGCTGTACAGTTAATTGTAGAAACGCTGTCGATACTCAATGAAATATTTGAACAAGTATCCTGGCTCAATTTGCATAGATAAAAATCATCGTCTCCTGCATTGGAAATAAGATTAAAAACAGTGGCGGCCGGATTAAAATCTGCAGTATCCCTATAAATACCAGTGAAATAGATGTCGCCTCCATTACTAACTTGTACGGAACAGCTATTATCATTATCCGCTCCGCCAAAGCTCCTTGCCCAGATAAAGTTTCCATTTGGATCCAATTTCAGGAGAAAAATGTCTCCGGCGTAGAGAGGGGTTGAAAGATTGTATACTCCAATGCCCGGATCAGCATCAATTGTTCCAAACAGGAGTCCCACAATATAAAGATTTCCCGTTGCGTCCATACTTATCGATTCAGGGAAAGCGCCGCAATCGGGGAAGCAATTTCCCTTGATTTGTTTAACCCATTTAAAGCCTCCTGTGCTGTCCAGCTTCATGATAAATGCATCCTTATTGCCAGTGGCGGTAAGGACTGTGCTTCCTGGCCCTGGGTCAAAATCTATGGATTCTCCAAAGGATCCTGTAACAAAAATATCCTTATTGGTATTTGCAATAATAGCTCTAGGTTGACAGTTAACACTAGCTGAACCCCATGTTTCTGTCCAGACAAAGTTTCCGGAGCTATTGTATTTGGAAACGAACACGTTCTCAGCAGATCCTACAGCTGTCACATAGTATGTTCCAACCGGGTCAAAGTCAAGAGTACCAACAAAACCTCCTGTGGTGTAAAAGCTTCCCGATGAATTAACTGCGAGAGCAATTGCATTAGGTCCCCACGATGTGGAAGATCCCATCTTTCTTGCCCACAAAAAGTTCCCCGACGTGTCAAGTTTTAACATAAAATTACACGGTCCAGTTAGATTGAACACTGCGGGTCCCGGATCAAAATCCACAGTATAACTAAAAAAGCCTTTAACTATAAGATTATTGCTTCCATCTAAGCCTATTATGTCGCCTCTGTCTTCAGAGACATTGCCAAACTGGGTAGCCCAAATGAAATTTCCTGATGAATCCATTTTCATTACGAAACAGTCACGCACCCCGGAAGAAGTAAAATTGGTCACACCCGGCCCCGGATCCATGTCCACTGTTCCCGAAATATATCCCGTTTTATATAAATTCCCCAGTGCGTCAATGCACAGGGATGTTCCTTGTTGCTCTCGGGATAGTCCCGCTGCCTCATTCCCATCATCACCTGTTCCTCCAATGCGTTTCACCCAAAGCAAATTGCCAGAAGGATCAAACTTTGAAATAAAAATATCATTACCTCCGGCAGAAGTAACATTTACTACAGCAGGTCCGGGGTCGAAATCTATAGTTCCCGAAAATCTTCCAGTTACATAGGCATTGCCACCGTTGTCAAGAGCAACTGACGAGATATCCTCCGCAGCAGGCCCTCCAAAGCTTTTTGCCCACTCAAAACTTTGTGATTTGCAAAAAGTAAATGATAATATACCAATAAAAAGAAGTGTTAATTTTTTCATGTTCAGTGTTTATCCCTTAAAGATACTAAAAATCCCGGTCCGTGTTTTCACGAACCGGGATTCCGGTGTACTTATTGAGTGTGCGGTCGTTCCTTACAACGTTCCTCTCTTCGCCTGTTCTCTTTCGATGGATTCGAACAAGGCCTTGAAGTTGCCGGCGCCAAAGCCTTTTGCTCCCATTCGCTGGATAATCTCGAAGAACAAAGTAGGACGGTCTTCAACAGGCTTGGTGAAGATCTGCAGCAGGTAGCCGTCTTCATCCGCATCCACCAGGATGGATAATTCCTGCAGCTTGTTGATGTCTTCCTTCATGATGCTCATGTGCGAGCCCAGCCTGTTCGGAATGTCATCATAATACGCCTGTGGAGGAGGAGGGAGGAATTCAACGCCGCGTGCCCTCAGCTCCGTTACTGTCTGGATAATATCATCGGTTGCCACCGCTAAGTGCTGCACTCCCGGACCTTCATAGAAATCAATGTATTCTTCGATCTGCGATTTTTTCTTTCCTTCTGCCGGCTCGTTGATCGGGAATTTGATCCTGCCGTTTCCGTTGCTCATCACCTTGCTCATCAATGCAGAATATTCAGTGGTGATCTGCTTATCGTCAAACGATAAGAAGTTCACAAAGCCCATCACTTCCTCATACCATTTCACGGTTGCATTCATCTCGTTCCAGCCCACATTTCCAACCATGTGGTCGATGAATTTCAAACCTGTCGGAGCAGGATTGTACTCCGATTTCCATTCGCGATAGCCCGGTAAAAAGGTTCCTTTGTAATTTTTGCGTTCCACGAACATGTGAACGGTTTCTCCGTACGTGTAAATTCCGGCACGCACCACTTCACCATGCTCATCCTTCTCAACGGTAGGCTCCATAAATGATTTCGCGCCACGCTTCGTTGTTTCCTCCCAGGATTTACGCGCATCTTCCACCCATAAGGCGATCACTTTAACACCATCGCCATGCTTTACGATATGGTCGTTGATCGGCGATTTCGAATTTAAAGGCGTTGTAAGAACGATGCGGATCTTGTCCTGCTTCAGCACATACGATGCATAATCGCGGCAGCCTGTTTCGAGGCCTTTGTATGCGTACGACTGAAAGCCGAACGCCGTTTTGTAATAGTGTGCGGCCTGCTTTGCATTGCCAACATAGAACTCCACGTAATCGGTTCCCAGCAGCGGAAGGAAATCCTGCGCGCCTTCAAAGATCTTCTCTAAACCGTACTCTACATTTTTTATTTCTTTGCTCATGTTCTTTAAGATTGAATTATAAATGATTTTTGTTGCTTGTTCTTAACGTTTGTTCATTAGTATTTTTTGTATCGCTGTGAGAAGATTCCTCCGCTTCGGTCGGAATGACACTCCACTCCGAACTACTGACTCCTGGCTCCGGACTATTCCACCCAGCTTTTATAATATTTCCCGTCATCTATCGCCATCGCATCTTCGGTTACCATCAGCGGCCTGAAGGTATCCACCATCACTGCCAGCTCCTGCGTTTCGGTCTGGCCGATGCTGCGCTCCATCGCTCCCGGTGCAGGTCCGTGCGGGATGCCTTTCGGGTGCAGCGTAATGTGTCCCTGCTCGATGTTGTTCCGGCTCATGAAATCGCCGTCCACATAATACAGCACTTCATCACTGTCGATGTTGCTGTGGTTGTATGGCGCCGGGATCGATTTCGGATGGTAATCGTACAGGCGCGGACAGAAAGAGCATACCACAAATGTTCCTGTTTCAAAGGTCTGGTGTACCGGTGGCGGCTGATGCACGCGCCCGGTGATCGGCTCGAAATTGTGAATGCTGAATCCGTACGGGAAGTTGTAGCCGTCCCAGCCTACCACATCGAACGGATGTGTTGCATACACCACCTCGTGCATCATTCCCTGCTTTTTGATCTTGATCAGGAAATCACCTTTTTCATCAAAGGTTTCCAGCTCCGAAGGCAGCTTAAAATCGCGCTCGCAGAATGGGGAATGCTCCAGGTGCTGCCCGGAGCCGTTCTTGTAGCGCTTCGGTGTATAAAAAGGAGAAAAGGATTCAACGTAGAAGATGCGGTTGTCGGCAGTCTCGAAATCCAGCTGGTAGATCATGCCGCGTGGAATGATAAGGTAATCGCCGTACTCGAAAGGAATGTTGCCCATGAAGGTGCGCAATGTTCCTTTGCCTTTGTGGATGAACAGCATTTCATCGGCGTCGGCATTCTTGTAAAAATAATCACGCAATGATTTTTGAGGAGCGGCAAGCCCGATGGTGCAATCGGAATTCACCAGCATCGGCTTGCGGCTATCGAGGAAATCGGCAGTAGGCTTCACCTGGAAGCCTTTCAGCAGCAGCGCCTTGATGTTCTTATCAATAGCGATCTTAGGGCTTACGTCGTACGATTTCAGGATCTCCTTCACCTGTGTAGGACGGTGTGTATGGTACAGCAGGGACGAGTGGCCGTGAAAGCCTTCTGTTCCGAACAGCTGCTCGTAATACAGTCCGCCGTTCGGCTTTTCAAATTGTGTGTGTCGCTTTTGAGGGAATGATCCCAGCTTATGGTAGACAGGCATTTTTCAGAAAATTAAGAATTGAAAAATTGACGATTGAAATTCAGCGCTTGTTAAAGCATTTCCCCGGAAGGAAAGGAAAGAAACAGGTATATTATTCAGGATTGCGTTTGGTCACCTGTTTAATATCAATAACGAAAGACTTTGAGGTGGTCTTCATAATTACAAATTTAAGCATTTAAGCTCCAACAACCAAACATCCGTCACAATTTCCGTGCAGGCTTAAAAATTCGCAGAGCGGTGCATTTTATTGGTAATTTTGCAGCATGGTCCTTACTGATACGCATACACACCTGTATTCCAAAGAATTTGACGCCGACAGGGCTGCCCTGATCGAAAAGGCAATGGCCGCCGGCGTAACGCGCTTTTTTATGCCGAATGTTGACAGCGAGTCCATTCCCGGGATGTTCCAGGTGGAAAAGCAATATCCTGCTAATTGCTTTGCAATGATGGGACTGCATCCCTGCTCGGTAGGCCCCGCTTACCAGCAGGAGCTGACAGTGGCGGAGCACTGGCTCGGGAAGCGGAAATTCACCGCTATCGGGGAGATCGGGATCGACCTCTATTGGGACAAGACCTATTTCGAACAGCAGCAGGATGCCTTCCGGACGCAGATCGGATGGGCAAAGAAGTATGATCTGCCGTATGTGATCCACTCACGGAATGCTTTTGATGAAACAATGGAAATTGTGAACGAGTTCAATGGCGAAAATATCAAAGCCATTTTTCATTGCTTCAGCGGGAATGTGGCGCAGGCAGAGCAGGTGATCGCTGCGGGCAATTTTAAGCTGGGCATCGGCGGAGTAGTGACCTTTAAAAATTCGGGGCTCGATAAAGTGGTGGAAGCCATCGATATCAGACACCTCGTGCTGGAAACCGACGCGCCTTACCTTGCGCCCATGCCTTATCGCGGCAAGCGCAACGAGCCGGATTACCTTGTGCTTGTCGCAAAAAAGATAGCGGAGATCAAAAAGATCAGCCTTGAGGAAGTGGCAGCCATCACAACACAGAACTCGGTGGAGGTTTTTGGGATGTAAGCCCTTTCCCGCAGATTCGTAAATTCGTAAAAAAATTCGTATCCGTATATGAAATCCAAAGTACTACTCATTTACACAGGCGGAACCATCGGTATGATGCAGGATGCGAAAACAGGCCAGCTCAAGCCCTTTGATTTTAAGCACCTCACGGAGCAGATCCCCGAGCTGAATAAGTTCGACGTGGAGCTGTCCGCGATCTCCTTCAGCAAGCCCATCGACTCGAGCGATATGAGTCCCGCGGTGTGGATCGAAATGGCGGATGCGATCAAAGCCAACTACGCAAAATACGATGGCTTTGTGATCCTTCACGGAAGCGATACCATGTCGTTCACCGCATCCGCATTGAGCTTTATGCTGGAGAACCTCAGCAAGCCGGTGATCCTTACCGGCTCGCAATTGCCCATCGGCACCATCCGTACCGACGGAAAGGAAAATTTAATTACAGCCATCGAGATCGCTGCTGCGAAAGAGAAAGGCAAGCCGGTAGTGTCGGAAGTGTGTATCTATTTTGAATACCAGCTTTATCGCGGCAACCGCACCCATAAATACAATGCCGAGCATTTCCAGGCTTTTCAGTCGCCGAACTACCCGATCCTTGCAGAGGCGGGAGTGCATTTAAAATACAACCGCGCTGCGCTGATGAAGCCGGGAACAAAAAAGCTGAACGTGCAAACGAAGCTCGACCCGAACATCGCCATCCTGAAAATGTACCCGGGGATCTCGGAAAATGTGGTGGATGCTGTGTTGAGAACAAAGAGCTTAAAGGCACTCATCATCGAAACATTCGGCGCAGGAAATGCAACCACGCAGCAGTGGTTTACCGACAGCTTAAAGAAAGCGATCTCACGCGGGCTTGTGGTGCTCAACGTAACGCAATGCAATGCCGGAAAAGTGGAGCAGGGGAAATATGCAACGAGCGCAGCGTTTAAAAAGATGGGTGTGATCGGCGGCTCCGATATTACAACGGAAGCAGCCGTTGCAAAGCTCATGTATGTGCTCGGAACTGCGAAAGGAAAAAAGGAAATTGAAAAAATGCTTCGCAGCGACCTGCGCGGTGAAATGAGCATCTGATCCGGATCACGTGATCAATGATCTATACCTGCTTTCCTGAAGGCGCCTTCTTTTTCTTTTTGATGAGATTGAATTGCATGCCGTACGAAGGAATGAATGTAAATCCTTGCAGCGACTTCCTGGTTCCGCCAAGCATAGGATAACTTCCATAATCCTGGTAATACACTGCCAGTGAAAGATTAAAGAACACCACCTTTTTCCCGATCTTGAAGTTTAGGAAGGTGCCGAAAGCATCGTACTGAACCTTTGCATTTACAGGCTCCAGCAGCTCGGGACTGATCTTATTTGCATAGTATATATTCTTCGGCACGATCCTGTATCTTATAAAGCTGTGTGAGTACACCAGTCCGAATGAAAAGCATCCCACGCGCTCCTCCGGCCCTAAGGAGGTGCTGAAAATGAGCGGTATGGTGATGTCCTTCCTGCTCATGTCCATCCCGAAAATATGCTGCACCTTATCGAACATGCGGTAATTGAGGAACCGGTAATTCTGCCAGGAATATTGTGCGCCGATGCTTCCGTAAAAGCCGTTCTTATCGCTTTCCACCTGGTCCACGCTTTTGGTGGAACCCAGGAACTGGTATTGCACATCGAATGCATTGGATCCGCCTGAGTTCTTAAAGCCGAGATCGAAGCGGCGTCCGAGGCCGTAGCGGAAATACAGCTCGTCATTCACGCCGATCGGATCGAGGCAGTACGAAAGCAGCGCCGCATTCATGTATTCCACCTGTTGGTTATAATAGATGGTATCCTTCGATGCAAAGTTATCGCTCAGGTTGTATGCGCCGCGTATCGATTGCGAAACAGGCGAGGTGGAAATGTTGATGGTGTAATTTTTCCCGAAGCGCATCTGGCCTTTCGGCAGCACCTTGCCGGAGTTCAGCATGGAGCGGGAACCGCTGCAGCTAAACAGGAGCAATGGAAGGAGTATTAAAAAGAAATGTCTCACCCTGGTTTTAATTAATATTTATGCCGGTGATATATAAAGCCGTACATCTATTTGCTGCAGGCTCCGCCGGACAGAATAAATTTACGCTTTTTTTAGCAGATGTCAGGAAATGGGCTTCTTCCATTCATCCGGAGCACGGGCGGAGGTTGATAAAAACACCCGTTTGCATTGTTAATTTTAATTCTTATTTTCGCGTGGAAATCAGAACACTCACAAAACAACAACTCCTTATGAAAAAACTTTTACTGTTTATTTCTGCCGTATTTTATCTTACGTCGGGATCTGCGCAGTCTGTAACGAGGCTTATCGGCACTTCTCCATTCCAGGATTCACTCTGGGTATTCGACACCACCAACTTCAGCGTTCTTCGCCGCCTCGGGCCGGTTTCTTCCTCGGGCGCTGCGATCACAGGGATGAATGGCGTTGCCAGGCACCCGATCACAGGTGAAATATACATCATCTCCAAGGAGAGCGCTGTAACAGGACGTGTGCTGGGTAAGCTTAACCCGCTTACCGGCTTTGTAACTGTTGTCGGCAACCTGGGCGACAATTTTTCTTCGATCACTTTCAACTCAAGCGGGACATTGTATGGTGTTACCGGTGACGGAGCTACCGTTTCGGAAACTGCCTACATCATCAATACAACCGACGCTTCAAAGACATTGCTGCGTGCGCTGGGTAACGGTGCCGACGGAGAGGTGATCTGCTTCAACCCTTCAGATAATATGATTTACCACTGGTCGGGCAATGGTACCATCGTATTTGAAAAATTCGATACGCTTGGCGTAACCGTTACCAACATTCCTATTTCAGGCACCACCAGCGGTGAAACATTCGGAATGGTGCATGTTTCCGGGAACGACTTTATCGGCTCAAATATCAGCAGCGGTTTCCAGAGATGGAATGCAAACGGCACCGTAGGAGCACCGTATGGAAATACCGCCCCGGATGACATCAGGGGAACTGCGTTCCTGACCTGTCCGCGCCTGATCTCCGGAACAGCTTCTTTCTGCTTTGGCGACAGCACCCTGCTGAGCATGTCGGCAGGAGGATCAGCTTACCAGTGGTACAGGAACGGTTCGCTTATTGCCGGCGCCACTTCCCAAACATATTATGCAAGTGCACCGGGTTATTATAACTGCATGATCAGCGATGCCTGCGGAACAGACAGTCTTGCAGCGAATGTTCACGTAGTTCGTTTTGCCCTTCCTGTGGTAAGCCTCAGCGGAAGCACCAACCTTTGCCCGGGCGGAAGCATTACCTTAACAGGATCTTCCGGCGGAACAAGCCAGTGGTACATGAACGGCTCCCCGATCGGCGGCGCCACTTCAAATACATATACCGTAACAGCGGCAGGCGTATACAACATGACAAAAACAAACGTCAACGGCTGTGTTGATTCGGCATCAGCAGGTATTACCGTAGTGAATGTGACAGCGCCGGTGGTAGCCCTTGGTGCCGATGTTATGCAGTGCGACGGCTCCGTTACACTGGATGCTCAGAATTCAGGAGCTTCGTATGTATGGTCCGACATGAGCACCGCTCAAACCCTTTCGGTTTCTTCCACAGGCACGTACAACGTAACGGTTACAGACGGGAACGGATGTACAGGAATGGATACCATCAATATCACCATCAATCCGGTTCCGGTTGTTGACCTGGGAAGCGACAGCAGCTTCTGTGCCGGCGGCGCAGGCATTATGCTGGATGCAGAGAATGCAGGTGCTACATACCTTTGGAACGACGGCACCACTACGCAGATGCTGACTGCTTCCAGCGCGGGAACTTACAGCGTTACGGTAACAGATGCCAACGGCTGTGCTGCTGCCGACACTGTTGTGATCACTGTGAATTCATTGCCGGTGATCACACTAAGCTCATCCGCAGATTCGGTTTGTGATTACGGAAGCCCGTTGACACTCAATGCAACACCTGCAGGCGGCGTGTATTCCGGAACAGGAGTTACAGGCTCTTCATTTGACCCTGCGGTGGCAGGAATGGGATCGCATGACGTATATTACATGTATACCGATGTGAACGGCTGCAGCGCGACAGATACGACGCAGATCTTCGTTGATCTCTGCACAGGTATCGCAGCGGTAACCGAAGAGGCGATCAGCATTTACCCGAACCCGGCAAGCAGCAGCATCACTGTTAACATGGCAGGCAGCGGCTCATCCGCGTTGATGACGATCTTCGATGTTTCCGGCAAGCTGGTTATGCAGGAGAAGCTGAATGGTGGAAGCGCTGTAGAGCTTAACATCTCTGCGCTTGACAACGGCATTTACTTTGTGAACATTAGCAATGGTGTGAGCGTAAGCAAGCAGCGACTGGTTGTTGCGAAATAAAATAAAACGTTTACAGAAAAAAGGCCCGTCGATCGACGGGCCTTTTTTATACATAGAAGTTTGGTGTAAAGCTATTTAAATGAAATGGCTTTCATCAGTTCATCGAGCTTCGGCGAAAGAACGATCTCAGTGCGCCTGTTTTTCGCTTTTCCTTCGGCGGTGCTGTTATCGGCAACAGGTGAAAATTCACCTTTCCCCGCGGCTGTCAGCTTTTTCGCATCCATTCCGTATTCATCCGTTAAGAGCCTCACCACATTTGTTGCACGCGCTGTGCTCAGGTCCCAGTTGTCCTTGAACTGCGCTGTACGGATAGGCACATTGTCGGTATGCCCTTCAATGGCAATGCTTACATCGCTGTTCTTGTTGAGCACTTCGGCCAGCTTTTTCAGCGCTTCTTTTCCTTTTGCCTCCACGTCGGGGCTTCCCGATTTGAACAGGAGCTTGTCGGACATGGAAACATACACTTTTCCGTCTTTCATGTAAACGGTGAGCTCATCGGCATTAAAGCCGAGCAGCGCCTTCTTTACGGTATTGGTGAGCGCCGACATGATCGAATCCTGGCGGTTGATGATGCCCTGCAGGTCTCTCAGCTTTGCTTCTTTTTCCTTCAGGTCCTTTTCTTTTTTCTCCAGTTCCGACTGTTTGTTCTTCAGGTCGTCGCTCAGGCTTGCAACAGTGTTCCCGGACGATGCCTTCAAGTTATCATATTCCTTATGCAGCCCTTCCAGGTTTTTGTTGGCAGCAGCAAGCTCCTCTATTTTCTGCTTCGAGAGGCTGCAGAGGGAATCCCGTTCCGACAGCGCTTTCCGGTAACGTTTGGAAAGTACGGTAGGCTTTTTAGCGCTGGTATCGCCGCACATCACGTGAGGTTTGCAGCTGCTCAGGCCTGCCGACAGGATCCCTGCGATCAGTAATCCGTTAAAAATGCCGTTTTTCATAATTGTAGTAGATGTATTGGTTCAGCATCACTACTCAAAAAACATGCTAAGACGGGCTGGGGAAATTTAAACTTACATCACAAAGAGCACCAGCCCCAGCACGCCTGCTACGGCTACGAGTGCGTGAATTACGACGAGTGCCATCGGTCCCGGCTTTTTTGTCATGTCCCTGGCAAAAAGCACAAAGCCGCCTAAAGCAGCAATGATAAGCAATACCAGGCTGGTCATGGGATTTTTGTCGGCATGCTGCACCACGTAGATCACAACAATAGTAAGCGCGGCCGCGCCGAGGAGGCCGTGAAGATATACGAGCGGCTTTGGGGTGGGTTGTTTGCGGAGAATGGCAGATGCGATGATCAGGCCGAAAACAGCCGCGATTAAGAACAGGGCAATGGATATGTAAAGCATGTTTTTGTGGTTTGGTTTACTGTTAGATAACAATACAACCAAAAGGATACAAAATTCTTTTCGCTACAGGAGTTTTTTCGGCAGGATGCGTTTGGTGGCGGCCTGGATGCGTTTTTTTATTCCCGCTTCCTTGTCGGGGTTATACTCTTTGGTGACACGCCAGGAGTTCTCAGGCTGGAACTCTTCCTCGATGTGCTTCAACAGGTTTTTCGCGACTTCCTCCGAACGGATAATGGCAATGCACTCCGTGTTGTAATTTGCGCTGCGCGGATCAAAGTTATAGGAGCCGATCACGGAAATGTAGCCATCGATAACAATGGTCTTGGAATGGAAGCCATACACTGGCTTGTAATTGAGCCCTTCCTGCACTTCGGGGATCATCAGCTTGTAGCGCTCTTTGGAGTCGGGCTTAAATTCATAGATCAGCGCGCCCGTTTCGAGGAGCCCGGGTCTGTCCTTCTGGTAGCCGCTGTAAGCTTCAATGTTGTCGATGGAGGCAAGGCTATTGGTGAGCAGCCGGATCTTTACGCCGCGCTGCACGGCGTCGCGCAGGAGCTTTTTGCTCAGTTCCGTTGTGATGAAGTAGGGGCTCTGAATATCGATCGTTTTTTTTGCCTGCTGCAGAAGGCAGATGAGCGAGTCGGTGCAGATGCCGCCTTCACGGTCTTTCCTGTTCTCGTTCTTTCCCGGCACATCGGAGATATAAGCAGCGTTGCTCACCCATACCAATTCCCCGGTTTTTGTTGCAGCGTCGATCTCCGCGGGAAAAGCTTTTACTTTATCCCTCAGACTTTGTGAATAATCTTTTGCGGCATCCGCATGGATCTTTTCGAAGCGTTCGGCATCGCCGTACTGCTTTTTTTTGCTTTTCCCCGAAAGCTCCGAATAAACCACGGTGAGGGAATCGTTCCAGAACTTATCGAAGGAGCTTGTTACGCCGCTTACGGCTTTTCCGATCAATAGTACATCGCGGTCGCGGAAGTTGAAGCGGTCGTCATAATCAAAATACTGGTTGGCGATGTTGCGGCCGCCCGTGATGCACACCTGCCCGTCGAACACCATTGCCTTGTTGTGCATGCGCCTCAGCAGCCGGTTAAAATTGCGGCCAAGCTTCTGGATCCGCCGGTCGAGCCTCCCGAGCATTAGCCCGGCATTGTATACGCGGATCTCGATGTTGTCGTGCGAGTCGAGCAGCCTGATCTCGTGGCTGCGCATAAGGCTTGCGGCATCATCGATCAGCAGGCGGACCTTAACGCCGCGGTCGGCAGCGCGGAGGATATGATCCCACACGATAGTGCCCGTAATATCGCTCGCGAAGCTGTAGTATTGTATGTCGATCGACTTTTGCGTGTGATCTACAAGCCAGAGCCTTGAGGTGAAGCTCTTGCCGCCGTTCTCAAGTGTATAGATGCCTGTTTTCGCCTTCAGATTTTCCTCGGGGAGCGCCAGCGCCCTGGCAATGCTTATCTGCGCGGGTGCAGGCTCTGCGGTATATTGAACGCTTTTTCTTGTGCCGTTGAATGCACAGGATACGCAGAAAAAGGTAATGAGAATTGTAAGGGCGAAGGACCGGGTGTTCGTTCCTTCTTTTTGATCAGGGGGTCTCATGTCCCCGGCATTTAAATAATTATGCCAGCAGGAATTTTAGCTGCCATACCTGAAAAGCAGGGCAGTCGGCTTTTTGTCCTGTCCTTCGTTGGTGATCAGCATGTCACCCTTTTCGTTGAAACTGATCCCCTCGGCTTTGTTAAACACGTTGGGGTCAAGCAGGCTCATGTTCAGCAGGTTCCCTTTCATGTCGAAGATAAAAAGCAGGTGATCGGAAGCCGACAGCAGGTACAGCTGTTTTGTGAAAGGATGGATGCAGATGGCGGAGGTGTTGAATTTAATAACAGGCTCCGCGATGTTGCCGTTCTTTTTGCTTTTTGTTTTGAGGGGCATTTTCTGTTTTACAGCAAAATCCCTGATGGTGTTGAGGTTGAAATCGAAGGCCGGCTCCGGATCGAGCTTGTAGGTTCCGAGATCGAAGCTGTAGATCACCCTTTTGTCAAGGTATTCCTTCCCCTTGCCGATCTTTCCTTTTGCTGCGATGAGCAGCCTGTTGTTATCCTTGTCGTAGCAAAGCCCTTCGTTGTCGGAGGCGGGAATGCCCGTTGGAAACGATCGTACCGTGGGCTTTTGCGCTTTCAGGTTGGTGACCTCGAAGAGCACCCCGTCGCTGCGCAGGATAAACATTTTGTTACCCGCGATGGTCACGCCTTCGTAATCGCCATCCAGGTGAAAGCTGTGCTGACTTTCTATCTTATTGGTGATCACGTTGTAAATGAAAACGATCCCGTTCTCATCCTGCACGCAGGCAAAGGTGGAGCTGTCGAGATAGGCGCATCCCGAAACCTCTCTCAGGGTATCCGGCAGGATCAATACTTTGTGTGGGGCATTGAGGTCGTACCCGGGGACCGTACGAAATTTTTTTGCGCTACAAAACAGCAGCAGAAGTGAAATGTAGAATATAGATCTTTTGAGCATCATGGCTGTCGGTATTTTTTACCGGATTTATCACTCAATTTTCCTGCCACCTCAAACCTTCAGCATGCCGCGAAAGCCCCGTGCAGCGTAGTACGATTCGGCGCCGTTATGATAGAGGAACACCGTGTTATAGCGGCGGTCGCAAAAAAGCGCCCCACCGAGCTCACGGATGCTTGCGGGCGTTTTTACCCAGCTGGATGTTTTCAGGTCGAACTCGCCAAGCTGCTGCAGCTCGCGGTACTGTTCTTCGGTCAGGATCCCGATGTTCATTGCTGCGGCCATCTCTATCGCGTTGTTCGCCGGCTTGTGCTCTTTTCTTGCATCCAGCGCTTCCCGGTCGTAGCAGATGCTTCTGCGGCCTTTCGGACTTTCAGCCGAGCAGTCGCAAAAAATGTATTCGCCGGTTTTTTTGTCGTAGCCTGTCACGTCCGGCTCACCGCCGGTGCTTTCCATTTCGTTGAGCGACCATAGCTTGTCCGCATTGGCTTCCAGCTTTTCCTGCACCTTGCTCCATTCAATGCCTTTGTGGCGCTTCATGTTTTTTTCGAAGCGGGACTTTAACACGCTGAGGAGCTCGTTGCTTTGTTTGGCGGGCAGTTCCCGTTTGCTGTTTGTTTTTTTCATGGCGGGTCTTTATCTGAACTCAAAATTAAAAAATAATTCAGGAAATTCCACCGGGCCGGTCACTGCTTCTCCACAAGGTATTTCCAGTAACGTTTCGGCACATGCTGTAAATGCAGCTTCATGTTCCTCCGCGCCGGGATGTTCACGTGCTTAAAATAATGCTTCCAGAGGCTTTGATAATGGGCTTCGTCGGTATCGATCGCGATGCAGGTAGACTGCCCCCTGTGGCTGAGGGCCTCAAAATCCATGATGGCCTCATGCACCTGTTCGGTCTGGCTGTCGTAATGGATCCCGTAATGCCGGCGCGTATCGTAAATGAGCCAGTCCTGTGCCGGGTAGCGGCGTTTGAAATGCGGGATGATGAGGGGCAGCACATTGTGATCGGGATCGATGGCCGCATAATAAAAGTTATTCTGAATTTCCTGGAACCTTACAAAGGCTTCGAACCGGTGCTTTTCACGGCCTACCTTGCGCGCCACCTGTGCAATTTCGAGCACCGCCGCATTTCCGTAATCCTGCTCCACCGGCTGTACGGAGGAAAGCGCGTAACGGGCGTAGGAAAGGATATGGTCTTCAATACCGTCGAGCTCCGATAAAAAGCACCAATAAAAATTGCTGAGCGTGGCTGCCGACAGCTTCTTTTTTAATCCCCGCAGCACACGGGCGGCCTTCTCCGGTTCGCTATGCACTTCATGGTTTTCGAAGAGCCCGAGTGAAGCTATTTTATCCTTCCGGACGATGTTAGCGGAATTGAATTTACGCTCATAGATGTCGAATATCGCCGTCAGCAGGCCTTCAAATGTGCCGTCGTAAATGATCTGCATGTTAAAATAATGTGAGCTGCGGCGAATGGGCCGATTTGAACTTTCCCGCCGACAATGAAAGAATGTGATGACGGATGAGCTGTGGCTGCAGGCCGATGTTGACGAACGATTCACCCTTGCAGATGATAAAATATTTCGCGCGGTTCATCGATACGCCGATCCTGGAGAGCTGCTGCGCATCCAGCTTTCCGAAGCGGCGTGCCGCAGCGATCTTCTTTGCCGAGTTAACGCCGATGCCCGGCACGCGGAGGATCAGCGAATAGTCGGCAGTGTTGATGTCTACCGGGAATACTGCCGGGTTCCGCAATGCCCAGCTCAGCTTCGGATCGATGTCCGTATCAAGCGAAGGATGCGCATCGTTCACGATCTCGTTCACGGAGAAGCCGTAGAAGCGCATCAGCCAGTCGGTTTGATAGAGGCGGTGCTCGCGGATCACTGGCGGCGGCGTGCCTATGCCCGGCATGCGCTCATCGCTGCTGATGGGAACATAGCCTGAATAATATACGCGCTTCAAGCCGTAATTGCTGTACAGCGAATTTGCCGTGAATAAAATATCCTTATCAGTTTCGGGCGTGGCGCCGATCACCATTTGTGTGCTTTGTCCGGCGGGTGCAAAAGCCGGACTGCTTTTGATAATTTTCTTTTCAGTTTTGTAATTCACGATCGATTCGTTGAGGTACGACATCGGCGTGAGTATGTCGTTCATGTTCTTGTCGGGCGCGAGGATCTTCAACGCGCTCTCGGTCGGCATCTCGATGTTCACGCTTAGGCGATCGGCGTACAGGCCCGCCTGCTGCATGAGCTCTTCGCTGGCCCCGGGAATTGTTTTCAGGTGGATGTAGCCGTTGAACTTGTGCTCCGTTCTTAATTTCTTCGCGATGGTGACGAGGCGCTCCATGGTGAAATCGGCGTTCTTGAAAATGCCGGAGCTCAGGAACAGGCCTTCGATATAATTCCTGCGGTAGAAGTTGATGGTAAGGTCGATCACTTCTTCAATTGTAAAAGCGGCGCGTTTTATATCATTGCTCTTCCGTGAAACGCAATAAGCGCAATCGAAAATGCAATGATTGGTGAGCAGGAGCTTGAGCAGGGAGACGCAGCGGCCGTCTTCGGTATAGGTATGGCAGATGCCCATTCCCGTGGCATCGCCTAAGCCTTTGTTGTGGTTGCTGCGCTTGCTGCCGCTGGAAGCGCAGGAAACATCGTACTTGGCTGCGTCCGAGAGGATCCTCAGCTTTTCATGGATTCGGGTTTCAGATACGGGGAGATGAGGAGCAGTCATGGCACAGGAAGTTTAATTCCTGTAAAGGTACTATCGCAAATAGCGAAAGCCTGCTACGGAATGTAGCTTGCTGAATTAATCATCCAGGCCTTTGCCGTCGAGAATGTACGGAATGTATTTTTCAACCCTTGCCTCGCGGGTCTTGGATTGTTTGGCGGAAGAAAAATAGAGGAGGTAGCCTCTTTGACGCCCCGGCGTTAAGGCTTTAAAAGCAGCTTTCAGCTCCTTGCTTTTATCCAGGCGCTCTTTGAATTCATCCGGCATGGGGAATTCTTTCGTTTTTTTCAGCGGAACTTTCAGCCCGGCTTTTTCCACTTCAATCGCTTCATGGATATACGCCTTGAGCGTTTTTTCAAGCTTCGTTATTTCTTTCACACCGGTAAAGCGGATCTGGCGTGCTGCCTGCACCTGCTCAGTCTGCTGGATCAGGATCTTTTTCGCATCCTTCAATAATGCGCCTTTGAAAAACAGGAAAGCGCAATAGTCCTTGAACACATGGATCAGCACGATGTTGCTGCCTGCCAGTGTGTAGCAGGGGCAGCCCCATTTCAGCTCTTCGTCGAGTCCGCAATCGAGCGCGATCGCCCTTAACGCTTCAATTTCCTCTTGCCATTTTTTGGCTTTGATAAAATAAAAATCAACCTTCGGGTTCATGTTCATTCTGTAAAATTAATCAAATTAGTTTTTTGTCTGCCGGCCTGAAATACCACGATACCGAAGTAAGCACCAGCAGTAATACCGGTCCGAAATATTCTTTCGCGCCATCGCCAACCGCCATGTGCGAAAATACGGCGCTCGACATGCTGAAGAAAAAACCTGCGTACGCCCATTCTTTCAGCACCGGAAATTTAGGTACGAGCACTGCTACAACTCCCAGTAATTTCCAGATGCCCAGGATGGTCATGAAATACAGCGGATAGCCAAGGTGCGCGAACATGTCGGCTTCTTCCTTTACCTGCAGGAGCTGCACGATGCCGGTTGATGTCATTCCCAGTGAAAGCCAGACGGTGGCGATCCAGTAGATGATCTTGTTTCTTTTTGTCATGATGAACTATTTTAGCTTGTTTGCAATGTCCTGGATGCGGTTATGCGCCATGTTGATGCCTTGCGCGAAGGGCAGCTTCAGCAGCTGGTCCCTGTCGGCCACCGACCTGTACACCACCTGCATCCTGAGCCTGCTGGTGTCTTCATCGAGTTTTTCAAATTCGAGGAATTCGAGCTGTGTCGGAAAAGGCGTGTTCTCCATTTCGAATGTGCGGATGATCCTTTTCTCCGGGCTGAACTCGTGGATCACGCCGTGAAATACGTGCTTGTTGCCTTTTGGATCTGTTGTTTCAAAATGGTAGCTGCCGTGCTTTTTATTTTCGAGCCTCAGCACTTTTGTTCCCATCCATTGCTCAACGATCTCCGCTTCGGCGTAAGCTCTGAAGAGCAGTTCCAGCGGCAGGTCAAATTCCCTTGTGATGAACAGCTCCTGTTTGCCGTCTTCGGCATGAACCTTTGTTTTCTGTTCCATGTTACTTCTTTTTATATTTTTTCATGATGCTTTCCAGCTTATTGAAGCGCTGATCCCACATGTTGCGGAACGGCTCGATGAACTCCGCTACTTCCTTCATTTTTTTTGCGTTGATGTGATAATGGATCTCCCTGCCGTTTTGCTCCTGCTGGAGCAGTTCGCATTCGATAAGGATCTGCAGGTGCTTTGAAACGGTAGGCCGGGCGGTATCGAAGTTGGAAGCGATGGCGCCGGCGGTCATGGATTGTGAGGCCAGCAGCAGGAGGATGGCCCTCCTGGTAGGGTCTGCTATGGCCTGGAATACGTCGCGTCTTAAATTCATTGTGTAGCTATTCGGCTACAAATATATGTGTAGTTATTTAGCTACGCAAGTTTTTTTTCAAATTCTTGCCATTACATTTTCTGCAATGCGGTTGCAGCGGATGAGGTTAAATTCGAACACTTCTCTTACAGGGTAGAGTTCCGACAGCGATTTGCGCAGCATTGCCTTGGCGCGGTTAAGGCGGATCTTCACGTTGGCAATGCTCAGGTCGAGCACCTGCGAAGTTTCCTCGATGCTCATGTGTTCAACTTCCCGCATCAGGAATACAACCTTATATTTTTCGGGCAGCGATTCGATGTTCTTTTCTAATACCTGTTTCAGCTCCCTGTTGAGCGCTTTGGTTTCGGGATTTTGGTGATCGGTGATGTTCATTGTTATGGAGTTTTCGGCGGTGTTTTCATAAAGGTCTTTCCTGTTTATTTTTTTTACGCGCTGCAGGCATTCGTTGATGAGGATCTTTGTGACCCATGTGCCGAACTGTGAGCGGCCTTCGAACTTTGCAAGGTTCTGGTAAGCCTTCACGTACGTGTCCTGCATGGTGTCCTCTATCTCTGCTTCATCCTGCAGGTATCCTTTCGTGATCCTGTACAGCCGCTGGTTGTATTTCCGCATCAGCAGGGCATATTTATTTTTCTCGCCGGCGAGGATCTCCGTTATTACCTGCTCATCTGTTAGTTCTGTTGCTGTCATGTTTAGCTGATTAGCTTTAAGAATTCGTCCCTTGTTTTTTCTTCCTTGAATTTACCACAATATTCGGCGGTTACGGTGCTGCTGGTCACATCTTTTATTCCCCTCGAGGAAACGCACAGGTGGGTTGCCTCGATGATCACCGCCACATGATCTGTTTCAAGCGCCGCTTTTATCTCGTTCGCGATCTGCAGGGTAAGACGTTCCTGCACCTGCGGGCGCTGGGAGAAGTACTGCACGATCCGGTTCAGCTTGGATAAGCCGATGATCTTCCCCGAAGATATGTACGCAACATGCGCCTTGCCGATGATGGGCACAAAATGATGCTCGCAGTTTGAATACAGCACAATGTTCTTCTCGATCAGCATCTCGTTGTACCTGTACTTATTATCAAACAGCGCTATCTTGGGTTTGTTCGCCGGATCGAGCCCGCGGAAGATCTCTTCCACGTACATTTTCGCAACGCGTCTCGGAGTGCCGCTGAGGCTGTCGTCCGTAAGGTCGAGCCCCAATGTATGCATGATCTCCTCAAAATGGTAAGCGATCTTATCGATCTTGCTTTTATTATCCATTTTAAAGGCATCTGGCCTCATCGGTGTTTCCAGGGAGGTGCCGATGTGGTCATCGCCGATGGCATCTGTTAAGCTTTCGATCTCGGCTGTATTTGATGTAATTGCGTTCTGTTTCATGTAATCTATGGTATGTAATCGGGATGTCTGTATGATCATTAGATGCGAATTTGGGGATTTGGATACAAAAAAATGAGGTTTTATTTATTATATCGAATCATCAATCTGGAACTTAATGAATTTGCTGTATCTTTAATATAAATCCCATCCTAATGAAACTAAAGCGTCTCTTTTTTTCATGCCTTATTTTTCTATCCCTTCATTTGTCCGCTCAACCAACCCTTAATTTTGCAAGATCATTTGGCGGGTCTGTTCTGGAAGGTAGTACAGCCATCAAGGCAGATAATTTTGGAAATGTTTATACTATTGGAACTTTTGCCGGCACGGCTGATTTTGACACTGGCCCCGGAGTTTCCATGGTCACCAGTATCGGTGACCAGGATATATTCATTCTGAAACTCGATAGTCTCGGGAACTTTATATGGAACAAACACATCGGTGGAATTCAGGCCGACTTTGCGACCGGCCTTGCGCTTGACGACACCGGTAATGTATATATCACAGGTACTTTTGTGGATTCTGTTGATTTTGATCCCGGCCCCGGTGTTATGAGCTTTATGTCGTACAGCCCTTCTACATTCATCATGAAGATAGGCGCTTCCGGGAATCTTGTGTGGGCAGAAAGGCTGGAAAGCACCCTCGGTTTCAATGAAGCGGCAAGTATTGCCTTGGATGAATCCGGCAATGTAATCTGTACGGGACGGTTTCGGGGCGATATCGATTTTGATCCCGGAATGGGTGTTTCCATGCATTCCGAGTCGGAGTATAACGTCAACTATCTGTTAAAACTTTCGAATTCAGGTGCGTTTATTTTTGCGAAGGATATTATTCCGTCGCAGACTACAAAATATTTATCGCTTGCTACTGATCCTGCCGGGAACATATATATGTGCGGCTCGTTCAATGATACAATTGATACAGATCCCGGCCCGGGGGTGGCATATCTGTTATCACCCAATGGCTACGATGAAGGCTTTGTAGCAAAATATTCCGGCACCGGCAATCTTATTTGGAGCAAAGCGCTTGGAGAGAATCCAACGATTCCCAACACGCGGGCTACTTCAGTCGGACTCGATGCTTCGGGAAATGTTTATGTCTGCGGATATTTTTCAAATAATTGTGATTTTGATCCCGGTTCAGGCACATTCACACTTGGAGCCGCCGGTGGAAATATCGATATTTTTTCTGTAAAACTTAGCAATTCCGGGAACTTCATCTGGGCACAAAACATACCTGGCGATGACGTGCAGGCATTCGGAATGTATGTGGATGAGTTCGGGAATCAGACGATAGCCGGACATTTCGAGGGCGCAGTAGATTGCGATCCTTCAGCAGCAAATTTTAACCTCATTTCAAACAGTGCTTATTTCGATGTGCTTGCAATAATCCTCGATGCTTCAGGAAACCTAAAATCGGCGTTCAAAGTGGGTTCTACATACCATGATTATGGATATGCAGTTGATGTTAAAGCTCCGCACATATTTATGACAGGCGCTTACAGCCTTACATGTGACTTCGATCCGGACATAGCATATGTGCCTTATACATCGCAGGGAAATGTAGATGTGTTTGTTGCTAAATACAATGGAGGTGCATATTTACCGCTCGCAACAGCTATTCATGAGGAGGAAAAGAATCAAATTTCGGTGTTCCCTAATCCTGCTGACGACAACCTGCTAATCAGGTGGACGGGTGGACCGGCGACAATATATCTCCTAAACGGGTTTGGGCAAAAGGTAATTCACGAACAGTCGGTGAAAGCAGAAGTCATTACATTTGATCTTCAGACTTTACCTGTCGGTATTTATTTTCTTGTCGTTGATTCTGAGGCCGGACATGCCTGTGAAAAGATCATCAAAAAATAAAGTCCATTGATTTGCGTAATTATAGCACTTTTAATACCTACCCTGAGTGTTTTAATATTTAGTTATCTTTAAATTATGAAGTCAACATGCACCCTGTTCTTAATATTAATTGTCAGTATTTCTTGCAGTCAACCACTCAAAACGGACCGTTATTTTATTGAAACAACGGACACCGTATCTACGCTTGCACCAATAAGTATCACTCGGGACATTCATGAAGATAAAAAAGGAAACATTTGGATCATGAGCTTTCAGGGTATAATAAAATATGATGGTAAAGTATTCACCAATTATACTTTGAAGGAGGACCTCATACATTTTCACATGTTTTCCGTCATGGAGGATAAAATAGGCAACCTTTGGTTTGGCTCTGTAGGAGGAGGCGTTTATAAATATGATGGAAAATCTTTTACTCTCTTCACCACAGAGGGCGGACTTCCTGATGACAGAATTAGCTGTTTCATGGAATAGAACTGGAAACATTTGGATTGGTACGGACAATGGAGTAAGTCGATATGACACTTCAGCAGCACACAGCCTAAGTGTTAAAGCGGGTATCACAACCTTATCAGGCTTACCTTTAAAAACTAAGAAAGGTTTCACCAATTATTCGACAGCTAATGGCCTTTGCGGTGATTTGGTTAATTCAATTATACAGGATAAGAGCGGGAAAATTTGGATTGCTACCCGATCAGGTGTCAGTTGTTATGATGGCAACTCTTTTACTGATTTTAAGAATGAAGAAGGAATGCCCTATAAGAATGTTCGCTGTATCAAGGAGGATAAAGATGGAAAAATATGGATCGGAGGCGAGGATGGATTATACTGTTACAATCCATCCGCAACAGGTAAAGGAATGTTGACCAAATTGATGACGAATTTTATAAGCTATGTGTTTCAAGATAAGGCAGGCAACATTTGGCTCAGTGCAGTCGAAGAAAAAGGAATGGCCATGTATAAATATGACGGGAAATCTTTCTTAAAGATATTAGAGAAAAATGAGGGAAGCGATTCACAGATATTTGAGATTGCCGAGGATAAAACAGGAAATATTTGGTTTGGTAAATTTGGTGGTGTGGGTCGCTATGATGGAAAAACTTTCAATTATTTTACGGAATGAGGGGCTTGCAATAAAAGGAAAAATATTCTATCTATGCAATGTCTTTTCCATTGAAGGAAAAAAACAAATAGCGGCATTAAAAAAGCCCATTCTTTCGAACGGGCTTCAATAAAACTCAATAAGAGTCCATAAAAACTAATAAGCGGAGAGGGCGGGATTCGAACCCGCGATACCCTTGCGGGTATACAAACTTTCCAGGCTTGCTCGTTCGGCCACTCTGACACCTCTCCGGATTGTTATAAAATTACCCCTCGTTTTGGCCTTAGGGGTCGCAAATGTAATAATTCTTTGCGGTTCGTGAAAGTTTCCTGGCTTTTTCCACACATTTTCCGCTTCCTGCCGCTGGTACGTCTTTTTTCCGAACGATGAGAAAAAGGAATTATGCTACTGTATATCGATCTGCTGGGATTAGAGGAAAAGGACCTGGAATGGTACCAGATGATGACGCGCACCGCCATCGTATTTCTTACAGCCGTTGCTTTTATCCGCGTGGCGGGCATGCGGACATTCGGCACGAAGACGCCTTTCGATGTGGTGGTTTCCATCACGCTGGGCGCATTGCTGAGCAGGTGCATCACCGGGCATTATCCTTTTTTTTCGACGCTTTTTGCAGCCATGTTCCTCGCGGTTTTCCACAGGCTCTGTGCATGGCTGGCCTACCGGAGTAAAACTGTTCAAAAACTGATGGAAGGCGATGCCGTGCTGCTGCTCAGAAATGGTGTAAAGGAGCGCCGGCAGCTGGCGAAGCATTGCATTTCCGGGAAAGATATCATTAAAGCCCTGCACGAGGAATGCCTCGACGACCTGGATAAGGTGAAAGAGCTCTGGCTGGAGCCGGATGGAAAGATCAGCGTCATAAAAAAAGAGGAATAATGCGCTGGTATGGAATTTATAAATAATGCTGTATGGAAACAATCAACAATCAGAATGGCAACGGCGATCCTAAGAAGGATGCGCCCGTACAGCCGGAAAAGAACATCCCCGTGAAGCCGGACAAGGATCCGGATCCGACGCAAACACCGGAAAAGAACGACCCGACACGCATCCAGCCGGGCGTTAATGAGCCTGCGAAAACGGATCCTACACGGATCCCGCCCCAGCATCCTTAAACGGGTAAAGCGCTTATTTCAGTCCTGCGATCATGTTGATGGTGAGCGCCACCACAAAGGTGTTGATCCCGAAGGAAAGCAGGCTGTGCAGGAATACAAGCCTTCGTACCTTGCGGGAAGTGATCTGCACATCGGATACCTGGAAGGTGCAGCCGATCACGAAGGAAAAGTAAGCGAAATCGATGTAATCGGGCTCGTCCTCCCCGGGGAATTCGAGCCCTCTGTGATCGCCTGATTTTACTTCGTTGTAATAAATGTGGGCGTAGTGAAAGGTGAACACGGTATGTACCATTACCCAGGAAACGAACATCCCGAGCACCGCGGCAGGGATGTAAATAATATGATCCGGCGTTTCACTGTCCTTCGAAATGATCAGCAGCAGTACCGTGAAGAGACTGGCAAAAGATGCCAGAAGGATCAGCACGAACACTACCGGCTTGCTCCCGTCGTCCTCCTTTGCCGTTTTCCTGATGCCATGCACCGGGCGCCGGAAGAGCACGATCCAGCTGGTGACCAGGAAGGTGGCGGCGAATGCGATCCACAGTGTTACGATGGTGAGCGGCGGACTAAAGCGATCCTGCGGAAGCACGAAGAATGTGATCACCGCTAACAGGATCCCAAGCCCGATGCGGTGCAGCGGGTGCATCCGGAGCAGGATGCCCGGGTTGTATTTTTTTTCTGTCTTTTTCATGGTCGTGCTCATTGATAACAATGATCGTAAAGATAGCGGAATTCGTTGATCGCCGGTGTCCCGGGATGTGAATGTAACAGCTGAAAAAATTTCAGCGCAGAAGCGAAAATCTGTCAGAATTTGTCATTTTTTAAAGCGTAAAATTGCTTTGGCAAAGGACTTGGATAAGGGTTAACAGATCTTTAAATTATTGTTTAACCTTTAAATCAAGGAGGAAATTATGTCAATCGTAAAATGGAAAAGGCCCGTTGACGGGCGCACCGAATCACCGGTAAGGTATTCAGCTCCATTCGGAAGCTTAATGGAAAACTTTTTTAATGATAACTTTTTTTCGGGGGAATTTTCAACGGCAGTTCCCGCGGTGAATGTTTCGGAGGACAATGATAAGTTCAGCGTAGAGCTTTCAGCTCCGGGTTTTAACAAGGAAGATTTTAAGATTGAATCCGATAATAAAATGCTGGTGATCTCCGCTGAGCATAAAACGGAAAATGAAGAGAAGAATAAGACATTCACCCGCAAAGAGTTTAACTATGGCTCTTTCCGCCGAACCTTTTCATTACCCGATACAGTGAACGATGAAAAGATCGATGCGAGATACGAGAACGGCATCCTGAAAATTGACCTTCCTAAAAAAGAGGAAGCGAAAACCAAACCGGTAAAAGAGATCAGGATCTCGTAGAAAAAACAAAAAACGAAAATCCCGTACTGTTCATTCAGTACGGGATTTTTTTTATTCCTCTTATGCAGGCACTTTGCGCATCTTTTCCCGTTCCCAGAAACGGTGCTGTGCAATGGCATTGATGAAGTCGGCAGCCAGCTTGTTCGCGCTTTTGTAGCCGCTGAGCACGCCCGCTTCCGATTTGTCCTTTTCATTCATCCCGATATATGATTCATCAAGCACTTCTGCGCCTTCCGCATCTGCAGCGATCGCTTTGCAATGCTTGTAGGCTTCATTGATGAAATGCAGCGCATCGGGATTTGCTTTCAGTGCAGCTGCGCTTGCCGCTCCTGCCGGGATGAACACGGCATCATACAATACGGATGCTGCGATCAGGAAGCTTTCATCCACAGGGATGCTCTTGCCTGAAGCGCTTTTAATAACACCCAGCATCGGCGCTATCACTTTTGTTTGCGCGCCTTTTGCTTCCAGCGCTTTTTTCATGGAGGCAAGCGATGCATCGTCAACGCCGTTTGCTGCGAGGATAGCGATCTTGCGTGTCTGTATGGAATTTTTTAATGTGCCTGCCATGCTTAGCGCGGCAGAGCTTTCTATCGATGATTTAACTTTTCGCGGCTGGTAATCTTTCGGGTTGGCATCTGCCGGAACGCTGTGGTTCATCGGCATCTCCGGCTTGCCTGCAACAAGCCCGAGGCTGGCAGCCACCTGTTCGGCGAGGCCTTTATCCACCTGTGTCAGGAGGTTCACCATGCGCTGGCGGATCGCAGGCGTTTGCACCTTGCCAAGCTCAAAACGGAGCGCATTTACGATGTGGTCTTTTTCCGGCTGGCTCTGGCTGTTGTAGAACAGTGTGGCCTGTCCGAAATGGTCGGTAAAGCTTTTGCTCCTGGAGCGGATCTTCTTCGCATCGATGCGCTCGAGGAAGGAAGTGAAGCCGCCCATTTTTTTCATCATGGCCTGGAACGGGCATCCGCCTCCGAGCGTGTTCGGCTCGTAGCTTGTCTGCCCTTTGTTGATCGTCTGGCGCATATGCCCGTCGCGCTGGTTGTTATGAATGTCAACCACCGGCCTGTTAATCGGGATCTCGTGGAAGTTGGGGCTGCCGAGGCGCGATAGCTGTGTGTCGGTATAGGAGAACAACCGTCCCTGCAGCAGCGGATCGTTGGTGAAATCAATTCCCGGTACAAGGTGTCCGGGGTGAAAGGCGATCTGCTCCGTTTCCGCGAAGAAGTTGTCCGTATTGCGGTTCAGCGTCAGCTTCCCGATAATTCTAACAGGCACCAGCTCTTCCGGGATCAGCTTGGTGGGGTCGAGGAGGTCGAACTCGAATTTATGCTCATCCTTCTCGTCGATCAGCTGCACGCCGAGCTCCCATTCGGGGAAGTTGCCGGTTTCGATGGCTTCCCAGAGATCGCGGCGGTGAAAATCGGGATCTTTCCCTGAAATATTCTGCGCCTCGTCCCAAGCAACGGAATGCACTCCGAGCAAAGGTTTCCAGTGAAATTTTACAAAATGCGATTTGCCCTGTTCGTTCACAAAGCGGAAAGTATGCACGCCAAAACCTTCCATCATGCGGTAGCTGCGCGGAATAGCGCGGTCGCTCATCGCCCACATCACCATGTGCATGGATTCGGGCATCAGTGAGATAAAATCCCAGAAGGTATCGTGCGCGGAGGCAGCCTGCGGGATCTCGTTGTGAGGCTCCGGCTTGAGGGCATGCACAAGGTCGGGGAACTTCATGGCATCCTGGATAAAGAATACCGGGATGTTATTCCCCACAAGGTCGTAATTCCCTTCCTGCGTATAGAACTTTACGGAAAAGCCGCGCACATCGCGTGCAAGGTCGGTTGATCCGCGTGAGCCGGCTACGGTGGAGAATCTTACAAACACCGGTGTTTTCACGGAAGTGTCGTTCAAAAAGCCTGCTCGCGTGTATTTTTCCATCGACTCATACAGCTCGAAAAAACCGTGCGCTCCGGTGCCGCGTGCATGCACAATGCGTTCAGGGATGCGCTCATGATCGAAATGTGTGATCTTTTCGCGGAGGATAAAATCCTCGAGCAGGGAAGGACCGCGATCACCCGCCTTCAGCGAGTTCTGGTTGTCGTTTATCTTGAGTCCCTGGTTGGTGGTGAGGAATTCGTCTTGCGAATTTTCGGTGTGCTGCTGCAGGTCGGCAACTTTTTTTGTTTCGGTGTTTTTGCTGTGGGCTGATTTGTTTTTTGCCATAATGAAGTGTTTGCTTTTTTAAATGAAGATCCCAGTTCCGCATTATCTAAAGGCGGAAATCGTTTACACTAAATTAAGGTGCCAGAATGTTAGAAGCGCTGTCCCTCGCTTTCAGCGGCAAGCGTAACCCGAAGCGCTCTTTTCTTTTCGATCCGGTAAACCGACCAGAGACTTGCTACAACGATCAGGGTGCTCACCGCCACGTATCCGAGCCCTGTTTCATCAAGCGATGTTTGGGTTTCAGGGGCGATGATGCCGTTGTTCACCAGCCAGGTGAAGAACACAAATACGCCGTTGTTGAGGAAATGGGCGAGGATGCCCGGCCAAAGCGAGCCTGTCCATAAAAATAAATACCCCAGGTAAGCGCCCATGAGCACCCGCGGCAGGAAGCCGTAGAACTGCATGTGAAATGCGCTGAAAATAACAGCTCCGAACCAAACCGCGAGATGCTTGTTTCCGAAACATTCTGCGGCTACCTTCTGCAGGATGCCGCGGAAAAAGACCTCTTCGCTCAGGGCCGCCATAAATGCGATCACAAAAAGATTCAGGAGCAGGTCGCCCACGGAAGTGCCTTTCGTGAACATATTGGTGAGCTCTGTGGCTTTGTCTTCGCTTTTGCGCATCCATTCTTCAACTCCTGAAAGGGCTGCAGGCAGGTGCATGTGCGCGTTTATCTCTGTAAGCCAGTTGATGAGGGGGTTTGCGAGCAGGATCGCCAAACCGGCAATAAGGAGTGTGAGAAATGCCGGCCTTTTGGTGATCCCTAAATAGTGGATCTTTGGCCGCGTCCAGAAAACGGCAATAAAAACAGCGGGTACAATAAAGATCACGATCACGCTGCAGGCCTGGAGGATCTTGAGTGCAAGCAGCATGTTCGGGTCGTCGTAATTAAGGTCCACATTGCTCTCTCCGCCGGCAACGGTTAAAATGCCGATCAGCAATAAAATGGACAGAACCACCGTCAGCTTGATCCATGAATGCCTTTCTTGTCCCTCGTTTTGCATATTTCCTCCGTTTTTTTTGGTACCTTTGTGGCCGTAAGCGCACAACATAAATATGCGCGAATTTACGAATTGCGGGCGTAAGTCCGCATTCAAAGGCCCAACAAATCACAATTGGTAAAAATAGGTAACATAGAATTAGGCGATTTCCCCTTGCTGCTTGCTCCCATGGAGGATGTGAGCGATCCGCCTTTCCGCGCGGTCTGTAAAAAGAACGGCGCCGATCTTATGTACACCGAGTTCATCTCTTCCGAAGGGCTCATCCGCGATGCCGCTAAAAGTGTGCAGAAGCTGGATATTTTCGAGTACGAGCGCCCGATCGGCATTCAGCTGTTCGGCTCCGATATTGATTCCATGCGTGAAGCAGGCATTATCGCCGATCATGCAAATCCCGACCTCATCGACATCAACTACGGCTGCCCGGTAAAGCAGGTAGCCTGCAAAGGTGCCGGTGCCGCGCTGTTGCAGGATATTCCGAAGATGGTGGAAATGACCTCCGCCATCGTTAAAATTGCCAACCGCCCGGTAACGGTGAAAACACGCCTCGGCTGGGATGATAATACCAAGAATGTGATGGAAGTGGCGGAGCGGCTGCAGGACATCGGCATACAGGCGCTGAGCATTCACGGCCGCACGCGTGCGCAGATGTACAAGGGTGAGGCCGACTGGACACTCATCGGCGAGATCAAAAATAATCCGCGGATCAAGATCCCGATCTTTGGGAACGGTGATGTGGATTCCCCTGAAAAGGCGAAGATGATGAAGGACCGTTACGGTGTGGACGGTGTGATGATCGGGCGTGCAAGCATCGGTTACCCCTGGATCTTTAACGAGATCAAGCATTACATGAGAACCGGCACACACCTGGCGGCGCCAACCATTGCCGACAGGGTGCAGGTATGCAAGGAGCACCTCGATTTTTCCATGCGCTGGAAGAGCAACCATGCCGGGATCGTGGAGATGCGCAGGCATTATACAAATTACTTCAAGGGCATGCCGCACTTTAAGGAATACCGGCTGAAGCTGGTGACCACATACTCGTATGAAGAGATCATCAGCATCCTCGACGAAGTACAGAATAAATATTCAGAACTGGATCCCGCGCACAGTGTATGAAAGCAAAGATCAGGCGTAATTTCCGGGTTGCGAGGTATGTGATCTACCGCGAAACGATCATCGACAAAACAGATATTCTCTGGACATTCCTCGGCGGCTTTTTCGGCATCGGCATCATCGGCTTTATCAGCTCCCGCTATTTCACACTCAACGATAATTTATTTTTGATCGGCTCCTTCGGCGCCTCTGCAGTGCTTATTTACGGCGCAACCAACAGTCCGCTGGCGCAGCCGCGCAACCTTGTAGGCGGACACCTTGTGAGCGCGCTCGTTGGTGTTACCATGCACAAGCTTATTCCCGGCGAGCTCTGGCTTTCAGCGGCACTCGCGGTCTCCACGGCCATCGTCATGATGCAGATCACCAAAACCGTACATCCACCCGGCGGCGCTACAGCGCTTATCGCGAACATCGGCTCGGAAAAAATAAAGGCCCTTGGTTATTTGTATGTGCTGTCGCCGGTATTCAGCGGCGTGATGATCCTGCTGGTGGTGGCGCTCATCTTCAACAACATTCCGAAACACCGCTTCTATCCCTATAAAAAGCCGAAGAATATTTTCCTTCAGAAGATCCTGAAAAGGAGGATTGATTAGATGTCATCCCGAGCTTGCCCGAGGGATCTTATTCCAAATACAGATTGAATCGCGATCCTGCTAAACCGCAAGATGTTTTTTTGTAAACACCCTTACCGGATACCATGCAGCGAAAAGCCCGATGAGCATCACGGCAACGATGATCGCGATAAAATCAGTGATGTGAAATGATACAGGGTATGCTTCCACCACGTATCCTTTATCGAATTTCACCAGCGAGAACGCACGCTGAAGCCAGCAGATAACAACCCCGAGGAACATCCCGGAAAATGCCCCTATAAATGTGATGAGCATGCCTTCCACTAAAAAGATCTTCCGGATCAGGCTAATGTCGGCGCCCATGTTGTGCAGAATGGTGATGTCTTTTTTCTTTTCAATGATCAGCATCGTGAGCGAGCCGATCACGTTAAAGGTGGCGATGATGAGAATGAAAAAGAGAATGATGAAGGTCCAGAGCTTTTCCGAGCGCAGCGTTTTATAAAGCAATGCATTCTGCTGTTCGCGGTCTTCCACGAGGTATTTGTCGCCGAGCACCTTGCTTATTTCTTCCTTGACGGCGGCGGTGTTTTCGCCTTTCTTCAGCGCAAGCTCTATGGAAGTTACTTCGTTGGTGTAATCGAGCAGCGTTCTTGCCTTGGCAAGGTCGGTGATCACATACCTGTAATCGAAATCGTCGTTGATGGTGAACTCCCCGGCAATGTATACCTTCATTTCATTGAGCCCGTCCTCCGGGTTAATGCTGCTGGTGTTGCCTCTTTTCGGTGCGTATACCGAGAGCGGACTGAAGAAGTCTTCCGGCCCGGTTTGCAACACGTAGGCGAGTCCTTTGCCGATGATGATGTTGTTTTTCGAAATATCAAATTTGCCATCCTTTACGAGCGTATCGAAGCCACTCATGTGCACGAACTGTTCGCTTACGCCTTTGATCGTGGCAACGCATTGCTTTTCATTGAATTTGAGCAGGGCATTCCCTTCCACCACTTCGTTGTAATAGGCGATGCCTTTCAGCTTCTTCAGCTCCGAAAGCTCGGGAGCCGCGGCATCAAAGGTTTTGCCTTGCTTTACGCTGATGCGGATATCGGGATCGAAGGAATTGTAAAGGGATTCAACAAGGTCGGAAAGCCCGTTGAAAGCGGAAAGCACGATCACCAGCGCCATGGTGCCGATGCACACGCCGGCGACGGAAATGCCGGAAATGATATTGATCGCGTTGTGCGATTTTTTCGAGATGAGGTAACGCTTTGCTATGAAAAAAGGAAAATTCAATTGTACGGATAACGAATAATTACGAATTTACGAATCTGTAATAATATGAAATGCATTGAGCTTGCGCCGGTAATTCACCAAATCCTAACTCACCAATTCTCTATTTCTTAAGCAGCTCATCGATCCGCATTGCATAATCAAGTGAATCGTCCTGGAAGAAAGTAAGGTTGGGAATGATGCGCACCTGCTTTTTAATGCGGTCCGACAGCTTTGTGCGGATCTCCTTGGTATTCGCCCTGATCGAGTCGAGCAGCGCTTTTGTATCGGGAACATTGAACAGGCTTACATACACTTTCGCCACGCTCAGGTCGGGGCTCACACGCACCTGTGTAACCGTTATAAGCGCATTGCCGAAAAGTAACTTCGTTTCCCTCTGGAAAATTTCCCCCAGCTCTTTTTGTATCAGCCTTGAAACCTTTAACTGCCTTTGTGAGTCCATTGTATTAACATTATTTAGAACTGTAAAATTAGCAAATTAAAGCCTATTAACAGTATATTTGCCGCACGAATTAATCAAATGCCGCCGGAACACCGCAATTTGAAGATTTCGCATATCACACACACATGAGAAAGTTTTTCGGAGTACTGCGTTATGTCAATGGTTACTGGAAATATGGCGTCCTCAACATTTTTTTCAATATCCTTTCCGTCATTTTTTCCCTCTTCTCCATTGCTATGCTTTTTCCGTTCCTGCAGGTGCTCCTGCTTGCGGATGCAGCGGCCATGCAAAAGACCATCGATGCCGGAAGGCCGGTGTTTCATTTTTCTGCGACCGGCCTCACCGATTCAGTAAATTATTTTCTTGCCAAAACGATCCAGGAAGAAGGGAAGGTTCATGCGCTTGTGCTGATCTGCGCCTTTGTGATCACCAATATTTTTCTCAAGAACCTGTTCCGTTACCTCGGGATGTACTTCATCGCACCGATCCGTAACGGCGTAGTGCGCGATATGCGCAACAAGATGTACACGAAAGTGCTGGACCTGCCGCTATCCTATTATTCCGAAGAGCGCAGGGGCGATATCATCAGCCGCATGACCACCGATGTGCAGGAGATAGAATGGAGCGTGATGCAATCGCTGGAGATGATCTTCCGCGAGCCGTTTACCATTGTGTTCTTCCTGGTGGTAATGGTGGTGATGAGTCCGCAGCTTACCTTGTTCGCACTGATCCTGCTTCCTGTGAGCGGCTTTATGATCGGCCGCATCGGGAAAAGTCTCCGCCGTTCTTCTGCAAAGCGGCAGGAAAAAATGGGAATTATTTTGTCGATCATGGAAGAAACGCTTGGCGGTCTTCGCATCATCAAAGGCTTTAATGCCGAGAAAAATATGAACGAGCGCTTCAGGGCGGAGAACGAGGCATACACCAACATCTCCCTGAAAATGTACCGCAAGGTGGACCTGGCTTCACCGCTCAGCGAGTTCCTCGGCGTAACCGTGATGGTCACCATTCTCTATTTCGGGGGAAAGCTGGCGCTGGATACAAACCCGACCATGAACGGCTCGCTGCTGATCACCTACCTCGCTATTTTTTCGCAGCTCCTGGCTCCCGCAAAAGCATTCACCACCGCGTATTACAATGTGCAGAAAGGTCTTGCATCTGCCGAACGGATCGACAAGATCCTGGATGCGGAGGTGAACATCCGCGATGCAGCAAATCCCGTGTCTATCACCAAATTTGACAACGAGATCGAATACCGCGATGTATCCTTTGCTTACCGCGAAGGGGAAGTGGGTTGGGTGCTTGATAATGTGAACCTGAAGATCGCGAAGGGAAAAACGATCGCGCTGGTGGGACAGTCGGGCTCCGGTAAAACCACGCTTGCCGATATGCTGCCGCGTTTTTACGATGCCACAAAAGGCGAGATCCTTATCGATGGCATTTCCGTAAAGGACACCCGCCTGAAAGACCTGCGCTCGCTCATGGGAATTGTAACGCAGGAATCCATACTGTTCAACGATACGGTGTACAACAACATTGCATTCGGTATCGACAATGTAACCGAGCAGCAGGTGATGGAAGCGGCGAAGATCGCCAATGCGCACGAGTTCATCATGCAGATGCCGCAGGGCTATCAAACGAATATCGGCGACAGGGGAGGGAAGATGTCGGGCGGACAACGCCAGCGCATCAGCATTGCCCGCGCCGTTCTCAAGAACCCGCCGATCCTGATCCTCGATGAGGCTACTTCCGCGCTTGATACCGAAAGCGAGCGCCTGGTGCAGGATGCCCTTAACAAATTGATGCAGAACCGTACTTCCGTGGTGATCGCCCACAGGCTTTCCACCATTCAGCATGCCGATGAGATCATTGTGATGCAAAAAGGCGTGATCATTGAAAGAGGCACCCATGCCGGACTTATCACGAAGAACGGCACCTACAAGAAGCTGCACGATCTCCAGTCCTTTGTTTAAGAAACAGTAAGATTTTCAGGTTTTTGGTGGAGCGTAAACGTCGGTTATTGACGTGGAAGATTTAATTTTATCGGGTTAAATCTTAATTCATCTAAAAAAAATAACACATGAAAAAATCTTTACTCTTTTTATCGCTGGCAGCTGCGGTCACAGCACACGCACAGATAACCATCACCGCTGCCGACATGGTAACGCCTACAAAGGTCATGACGCAGGCACATGACAGCACCGTAACCGGGATCTCTATGGGCAGCGCCGGAACCGGCCAAACCTGGAACATGAGCGCACTGGGAACGAATTACGAAGACACGCTTACCGTAATGCCATACTCGGCAGTGCCAAATCCGAAGTTCGCAGGTGCCAACATCGTAATTAAATACGGCTACCAGCAGATCTACAATTACATGAACAACAGCGCTTCCATGCTGAAAGGCCTTGGAATAGGCGGTATGGTGGATTTTGGAGCCGGTTTAACTCCCTTTAACCAGGTGAGTAATCCGTATGAAACATTAATGCCTTATCCTTCCACCTACGGAAGTTCGTTTACCGATAACCACACGAATATGGTTGCTTTCTATTACGGGGCAAGCGGCGTTGATTCTATCAGGATGCGCTCCAGAATTCAGAAAACTTCCACTGCAGATGCCTGGGGTACGATCACAACCCCACTCGGAACGTTTGCATCGCTTCGCTTTATGGAAGTTTCTCATAACTGGGATACCACAGAGTATTATATTGGAGCATTAGGTGGCTGGCAAACAGGCCCTGGTGCGGCTATTCCTCCGCAGGTTGACCAGGATTCCTCTAAGAGCTATACATGGTGGGCAAATGCAGTAGGCTTCCCGCTGGCGCAGGCAACAGTTGACTACACTACCCTGATGCCTACCGAGATCTCCTGGTTATCGGCTTACCCGATGACTGTTGGTGTGAACGAGCTTGCAGCGAATGCCGTTGAAATAAATGTATATCCGAATCCTGCACAGGACCAGGTGAATTTCCTCGTTGATCCGGGAACAGCCGCATCGGTGCAGATCTATGATATCACCGGCAGGCAGATCGGTTCTTTCGGGATCACTTCCGCTCTTTCAACCATCAGCACTTCAGCTTACGCAAACGGAATCTACACGTATGTAGTAACCGGAAAAGACGCACAGGTGGTAAGCCGTGGCAAGTTTTCCGTGGCTAAATAGTCATTTTCCTTAACTCAGTATAAAAAAGCAGCCCTGATTCCGGGGCTGCTTTTTTTTTGCGTCTTATTTTACCGCCTTCGCCGGATATTTATTTTGGCGTGTAAAAAACTATATTTGTCTATATAAATATATTGTTCAACCATCTAAACCAAGCACATGAAAAAAACTTTACTTATCTCTTTTTTCGGATGGAGCGCTGTTGCGGCAAGTGCGCAGATCACGTTAACGTCTGCCGATATCGCAGCACCGACCAAAATGATCCGCCAGGCAAATGATACCATCCCTACCGTTTCTATCGGGAGCGCGGGCACCAGCCAGACCTGGAACATGGCTGCATTGAGCAACGACCGGGAGGATACGCTTACATTCTTCCCTTATTCCACGGCTCCAAACCCGAAGTTTGCCGGAGCTAACATAGCGGTGAGGTTCGGCTGGCAGCCCACGTATGCCTACCTTAACAACAGCGCATCCAGCGCTACGATCCTCGGATCGGGAAGCCTCACTGATTTCGGCGGCGGCCCAAGCCAGGTAAACCAGGTAAATACGCCTGCTGAAAAGCTTGCCAACTGGCCGGCAACCTACAGCAGCTCCTTCACCAATAATTACCGCTCAAATTCCACCTTCTATTTCGGCGTGGATCCGGGTATTGGTGCGCCGATCGATTCGCTGAGGACACATGGCTCAACAAAAAAGACAGTGATCTACGACGCATGGGGCACTATCAGCACGCCTTTAGGCACATATCCTGCCCTGCGCGCAAAACAAACAGTGGTGAAGCACGACAGCA
>Ga0157372_10000414_pt1 | contig 46780 bp, 40 predicted proteins | sample C55metaG_FD_115307 | JGI IMG/M metagenome (GOLD analysis project Ga0157372, IMG submission 115307) | Corn rhizosphere microbial communities from Kellogg Biological Station, Michigan, USA - C5-5 metaG | ecosystem: Host-associated > Plants > Roots > Rhizosphere > Soil | place: USA: Michigan...
GGCGCATTCGTCCGTTATGCTATGCCGCCTCTTCGTAACTATTGGTGCGGGATGTGGGAATCGAACCCACTTCGTCTCGCTTAAAAGGCGAGTGCATATCCTTATCTGCCAATCCCGCAAAATCTGGTGGGTGACGCTGGAATCGAACCAGCCTGGTCTCGCTTAAGAGGCGAGTGCATTAGCCATCTCTGCCAGTCACCCATGCTCATTACACAATTGGTACAGGATGTTGGAATCGAACCAACGCCTCGCGGTTATCGACTGCAGGCTCGACCTTCGAGCTAATCCTGCAAATCACAAATCAAATGGTGCGCCGTTCGGGAGTTGAACCCGCATCTGTTGGGTGTAGGCCAACTGTTCTCGTCCGTTGAACTACCGGCGCAGACTTTTGGTAGAGGGTGCAGGAGTCGAACCTGCCTAGCCGCGCTAATCTGGCGCCGAAGTGGGTATAAGCCACTGCTCCTCCCGGAGGCCCCTCCACTGGTGGCTCGCGATGGATTCGAACCATCCACGACGGCTTTATGAGAGCCGCGTTCTTCCTACTGAACTAGCGAGCCGTGTCTTCCCTCGAAAATTGGCTGGCCGGGCAGGATTCGAACCTGCGCATGGCGTGATTAACAGTCACGTGCCTTTCCAGCTTGGCTACCGGCCAAAAAACATCCGTAAAAACCAAAAGGCCCCGACTTTTGGTCGGAGCCTTCGTGGATTTGAATCTGAACTTAGAGTGCTATGGACAGACCGATCCCGAAGGCCGAGCGCGATTGACGCGCCGTCTCATCATGGATTTGGTCTTTATAGTCATTTTCAAGCCGAGTATAGCATGCTTCTTCGGGCCGGAGCGCATGCAGTAACGAAATGGGCGCCGCCAAAAAATACGACGAGGGCACGGAATGGTCTCGCTAATGGTCGCAGAAGGTATTGGCCTCTCTTTGAATCTGAATTTTTGAGCAAAGCGCCGCTGCTTCACACGTCCACGAAGCGTCCATCAAGGTGTCCGCAGTGTGTCTAGAAGGGCGGTACGGCGCTATCCATGCCGCCTGATTCCAATTACTTACAGCAATTCGTTGCACTTTCACGGCGGTAACACGGGTTCAAATCCCGTCGGGGACGCCAACATAAGGCATCCACCCAAATGTAGCCCATCCTGGATTGCTCTGGCGCAAAGACAGTACCGGCACTCCGTCCTAAAATTCGTTCTGAATATTTCTCCCAAATCATGCGCAGAAGTGTGTTCGCTAGCCAACAGGATTCATGTGATTTCTGCTGTGCTGTGCCGACCCTTCGAGGCTACCAGTGCAGCAATTTCTCGCTCGATGGCATTCCTTTATTCAGCAATGCTTTGGGCACGTGGATGGCATGTCAGCAATGCGCCGAATTAGTGAATGCTGGGGAATGGTCGGCATTAGTAGAGCGCGCTTACCAGAGCTTCGTCGCACAGTGTCCGGTAGCGCCTGACGAAGTCTATGCCGTGCGAGCGCAATTCTCTGAACTCGTGACGCAGTTCGCCGCCCATTGGAAAATCGAGAGCTAGACCATTGAGGTGTGACGATAGCAACGTCCGCATGTCCAGTTCACCGAATTTGTCGGCAAAATTCATTGCGATCGCCTAGGATCTTCCGGTTGAGGCCGAAGACTGCGCCTGGCGTTCCGTCGCGGATCTATTCAGTATTAAATGCCGCACGGTGCCGCAGTACAGCTGTTGACCGCACCAGTCTGTGGATTTGCCCCCTTCGTCTGCAAAGCAATCGATGTCAGGCATAGCGTATTTTTTCGCACATACCTTCGCGTATTGCCGGATTTTTTTGCCAGATACCAGGCTGTAATTTCTCACAGTGTGCTAAATGCCGTCCTTCTTCTACTTTGTAAGGGCACTGGGCCGACCAGGGTGAATTCTGATGCTAGGGTTCGAGCTAGATTTTTGGGATTACCTGACCTTCGCATCACTGGCCGTGATGGCGATTGCGACTGTCATAGTGATCATATTTCTGGGCAGCTTGCCGGGGCGGATCGCGATTGCACGGAAACACCCCGAAGCCGAAGCTGTCAAGATAATGGGATGGACCGGTCTTTTTTTCGCGCTGCCATGGATACAGGCGTTCGGCTGGGCGTTCAAGTCGACAAATGTAGTTGACGTTCGCTACTTTCCGAAGCAAGAGCAAGAGAACATCGAACAAGAAACTGCGCGCCTCTTGGGCAAAACCTCATCGGTTGAGCAACCCACACTCTCAGCTGATTCACCCGTATCGTTCAAACGCGCGGGTTGACGAACGATGACTGCCGCGCTTCTCATCACCGCGATTTTCATCGTTGTGTTCTGGCTGGTCTTTTTCCAGTTCAAGCTGATTAAGCTGACAATTGCGTGGGCGGTTGTCTCCAGCCTGTTTCTGGTTCATCTTTTGCTGGCATTTCTGATCGGCATTCGGTTCGTAGCGCCTTACTCGGAAGACGCCAAGATAATCCAGTACACAATTCAGTTGGTGCCGCGACTGTCCGAGCCCACACTCGTGACGGCGGTGCTGGTGCAGCCCGACACCTCAGTCAAAAAAGGACAGCCGCTGATTCAATTCGACCGCCGTCCTTATGAAGACAAGGTGAAAGAGCTGGGAGCACAGCTTGCCCAAGCCAAGCAGAACGTCCCAATTCTCAAAGCCAATGTGGAAGTAGCGGGGCAGAACGTGATCAAGGCCCAGAGTGAGCTCGAGTATGCGAAATATCAGAAACAACTCTATAAAGCGTTGGCTAGCCAGGGCGCCGGGCCAGAAGAGGATTTCCAGAAATGGTCGGCGCAGATAAAGGCCGACGAAGCCGGCGTCAAAGGAGCACAGGCCGAGGTCGAAGAAGCCCGATTGAAATATAACTCCGAGATCGGCGGTGTGAATACAAGCGTGGCTGAGATCCAAGCCGAGCTAGATCTGGCACGCTTTTATCTGAGCAACACCACACTGGTCGCGCCCGAGGACGGTCACATCATCAACTTGCAGGTTCGTCCGGGAATGGTGGCTGGGGACATACGCTTCGGCGCCATAGCATCCTTCATCTGTGATAACGATCGCTATTTGCTGGCAACTTATTATCAGCAGAATCTCAAATACGTGAAGCTCGGCCAACCGGTTGAAGTTGCTATGAACCTTTTTCCCGGACAGATATTCAAAGGCAGAGTGCAAGCCATTTGGCATGGCAGTGGCGAGGGACAAATGCTACCCAGTGGCACTATCCCCAATTTTCAGGCGCCGCCACCGACCGTGCCACGCGGGCGCTACGCGGTGGGGATCACTCTTCAGGAAGACGACATATCAAGGTTCACGATCGGCGCTCAAGGAGCTGCGGCGGTTTATACCGCCGGTGGAGGGTTCGCCGGCTTGCGCCGCATCGTGATTCGTCTGTACTCCTGGTTGAACTGGCTGTATCCGATACCGGAAGGATAAATTCAGGCGAGTTCATGCAACATCAAGTCATTAGTCGTGGTGTCTGCCGGAGTGTGCTGATCGTCAGCGTGCTAATTCTAGTCACGGCCGGTTGTGCGGTTCGAAAGCCTCCGAGCCAAAAAGATATCGCCAGCAAAGCTCTGCCAAACGCGGCGATTCAGCCAACCTGGCATACATCTTCGATAGCGGGCCAAGTCAGCAACGACTGGTTGAAGACCTTCCACGACCCTCAACTCGACGCGATCGTCGCTGAAGCCATCGCGAACAATCTCGATTTGCGGCAATCTGCACAGCGGGTGGAAGAAGCTCGTCAAACCGTTATCGTTGTCGGCTCCGCTTTGAAACCGCAAATTGCAGCGAACTTCGGCGGGGCAGCCACAGTCACCAGTCCGGAAAAAAGTCGCACCGGCAGCAATATGGCGTACGGCGTAGTTGGATGGGAACCTGATATTTGGGGCAAGCTGCGTGCGCAGCGCGCATCTGCAGAAGAAACTTACCAAGCCACAGCCCTCGATTACGATTTCGCCCGACAATCTCTTGCCGCGACCGCTGCGAATAGCTGGTATATCGCTATCGAAACCTACCAGTTGCTGGTGCTAGCCCAGGAAAATGTGAAGATATGTGACCGGCTGCTCGGCCTTTCAAGAGTCAGACAGACCGCCGGCAAAGTTGCGGATTTGGACGTGGCCGAGGCCAATGCCTCGCTCAATTCCGCCCAAAGCAGTCTAAGAGTTGCGCAGCAGTTATACAGCGACGCACGGCGCAATCTGGAGGTACTCATCGGGCGTTATCCAGCGGCAGAGATTGAAATCAGCCAGACATTCTCCACGCTGCCACCCCCAATTGCGCCGGGACTGCCTTCCTCTCTGCTGCAGCGGCGGCCTGATGTTATTGCAGCCGAGCGCCAGGTCCAGGCTGCTTTTCACACTAGAGAATCCGCGAGACTGGCGCTATATCCGAATTTGTCCCTCAACGTGTTGGGGGGCCGTTTTGGCGATGTGTTATTTGCAGCACAGGGACTGAATCCATGGCTGTTCCATAGCGCCATCGGTATGACCGTACCAATCTATGATGGAGGCAGATTGCGGGCTCAAGTAAAAATCGCTACCGCTCAGCAGGAACAAGCAATTGCTCATTACGGCAGCGTCAGCCTCAACGCCTTCGACGAAGTAGAGACTGCACTCGACAACGAGGCTTTGCTGTCGCAGCGACTTACGTTCGAGGAGAAGGCGGTGCAGGACCGCGCTGAAGCCTTTCGGCTTGGCGAAATCAAATACAGATACGGCACCAGCGACCTGTTCCTCGTATTGCAACTCCAACAAGAGCAGATCACCGAACAAATCAACCTCATCAAGGTACGCTATTCCCTTCTCGGAAATCGCATCAACCTGCATCTCGCTCTGGGAGGCGGCTTTGATGCCCCACCTGCGGCGAGTCCGTAAGGTAAACACGACGGGCACAGTGAACGCCGAGCTGAACAAGTTACAAGTATGCGACGTATCAACTGCAAGTTATGCCAGTGGCCTCACGACGCGTCGGTCGTTAGAGTTTTCAGGAAGCACAACTTTTGCTTTGAGAACAGCTTCTTGGGGAATGACGTGATTAAAAGCTGGCCCTCCGCGGTTATTTGCTTCCTGGCGATATTGATGAGTGCAGCCGCTCAAACACAAGCTCCGCTCACCCAGACCACATACTTTACTTATCGACTGCAGCATCTAAATGAAGCTTTGCACCTCACTCCTGCTCAGGAGAGCCAAGTCAAGCGCGTGATCGAACAAGAATCAGGGATGATGAACGAAATTGTTTGTAATCTCGCGTCTTCCCGCAAACACCAGCTGCAACAGTTCCGGGATATTCTTCGTGACTCGGACGAGAGTATGAAACCGATACTCACGGCCGAGCAAAGTCAGAAGCTGCCACAGCTGCGCCAAGACGAAATGCGCAATCTGGAATCCGTGAAACCCCCAAGTACCTGTACCGATGCTTACTGGAAGTTAGGGGAGCCATGACACTAAGTGGCTGGCGAACAGTTAGCCAACGATAACTGACGTTCGGTTGGCTAACCCTTAACCGATATGGCGAACAATAGACACCCTGCTGCGAGCAGCACAGCAATGAGTATCGCTGCCCATGTAACTACCACCATGCGCATAGGACACCTCCTAGACTAGGTCAAAGCGTTCACTATGGATGAATTCCGATCCTACATCGAGCTTGTGTAGCTCTTGTTCGACGGCATCCATGAGCAGGGTTGGGCCGCAAATAAAAAACTGGAAGCGCTTATAGTGCCTTGGCAAGCGTCGTCGCAAAAGCTCTGCCGTGATCCGTCCATGCTCCCCGTCCCAGCCGAGATTCGGTTTTTCCAGAACGTACACCAGCTTCAGATTCATCTGCTTTTGAAGTTTCTCAAGGTCTTCACGGAAGATGAGTTCGTCATAGTCATGAGCGGCGTAAAAGAGGATTATCGGGCGACAATCGTCGCGTATTGCGAGCGTTTCGCACATCGAGTGAAGCGGGGTTATGCCCACTCCGCCGGCGATCATGACGTAGCCAGGCCCTTGATCTCGATCGGGCGACAAAACTCCGTAAGGGCCATCCAGCCACACTCGGGCTCCGGGCTTGATTTCGGGGACTACTTCCCTAGACCAATCTCCCAGCGGCTTGATCGTAAAAGCGATCTGACAGTTCGCGCCGCTCTCTGCGGATGATGAGATTGAAATAGGGTGCTGGTCGAAATGAAAAGGAGTCTTGCCGGTGTTGAGCCATGCGAACTGGCCTGGGGCAAACCTCAAGCCGTGGTGATCGATGGGGTGCAACACCAGAGTCCGAGCGTTGCCGTGCTCCGTAATGTTCTCTACCACTTCCCATGGTTTCCGCCACATTTCCAACGGCCGCAAGATTCGGTACCGTACGACTAAAGCGAAAAGGATAAGAAGATACAACGACCATAAAACCCGCATGCCCGCCCGGCTGGAGTCGTATCCAACCAGGTACACGTGGAGCAGTGCACTCGACAGTGCGACCGCCGCAATTATTGCGTGGGTTACATGCCACCATTCATACGAAAGTTTTAGGCGTTTGCGGAAGGCAGCAAGGCAGACTAACAGTCCCAATCCCCAAAAACCGATGGCGCCGAACCTCCACACCCAATGATGTTCCAAAGTAAACGGGTTCAGCATTCCCCAGGGTAGCCCCCGAAGAAACAAGAGCATTGGATGGGCTAGCACGAACACAGTTACCGCATAACCCATTTGTTTATGAAAATGCTGAAGTGCATCCTGACCGAAAATGCCGGCCACAAATTGGACGCGAGAGACGAGAGCAAACTGCGCCGCCATGATCGCCAGACCGACGTATCCACAGGCAACGGCAAACTCCACCCAGAATCCTCGCCCTTGGCCGGGATGACGACTGAGAGCCCCGATGATCAACGGGAAGAGGAGCAGAAAGACATATGCACCAAACGAGAAGATTCCACGTACGAGGCCGCTCATTGAGGTTATGCCTATCTAAGTTGCGCGTTCCGACGAGTACGGTTTACTTGGTGTTCAATGGTTCGACTTGTTTCGTTGGTTTTTCGGTCTTCGCAGCCACTTCCTCGGGGTGCCCCTGAGCTAATTGATATCCAGCGTTTCCTGCACTGGGGAAGACTTCCGACAACGCCAGCACCTTTGCGTACTTGTTGAACACCAAGTGACTGCCACTCTGGGAGTCCGGTTGAGCGGCGAACGCGTCCACCATAACGCCGGGATGACCATTGGCACTTACTATCTCGAGAACCATTGAGTCACCCTCGACCGGCCTGATCACGTAGCTGCCCGCTTCGAAAGTGGTGTTCGCGACGGTAAATGGTTGTGACATCTTAAAATCGAGCTGGTTCATAATCTGGGCATGGCTCACACTAAAACCAAGCGTAAATAAGCCCAAAGCAAATAGAACGAGCCGCATCATTAATGGTTTCATGGTCACTCTCCAATGACAAAGAATAATGCTTGCGAAAGCAGCGTCGACTGCCAGAACTGACAGTGCTTCATATCTCAACGGTTCGGCCGCTTTAGTCGGCTGGGACAACTGTTTGAACGGTTCGCGGGCGCACTAGTGATCGTGGCACATGCGGGCGTGCCGCTGATCGGGGAAAGTCGGAAGAAACGCCGGGCATTCCTGTCTCCAGCGATACGGCTGGCGGCATTCCCCCGAACACCTCGCGCACAGCCCTGGAAGTTGTGCTCCCCGGCTGCTGCACCAGCACGCTACAAGCTTCGTTGAGCACACAATACCAGCTTGATCGATCACCCAAGCTCCAGCTCGACGATTAACATCGGTTGTCAGATTTTGCTGCTTGCAGCAATTAGCCCCCTGAGTGCCGCGGGAGGATTTCATCCCAACTACCAAAGATGCTCGACGATGGGGACTAGCTAGGACTGTTAGTTTTGACAGTTGCCAGTTTGCTTAAATAAGGGGATTTTATTCGACCAAGGGAGACGGAGGCGTAAGAAACGGGTGGAACTTGGGGGAGGGCCACCCGTTTCCCGCTGACGAGAGAGAATAGTCGCCTTGAACAAGATTCTGTAAAATCTAAATTTCGTTCGGATGAGTTGGAACTCGTTTTACTACGGGAAGCCTTGGAGTTGGAACAGCAACTGCGCGATGAAAAATCGGTACTCAACTCACAGTCCGGTGCTTCCCGTCCTATGATTGATGTTCGCTGTCATCACTGTTGTTACGGTGTCATTCTGAACAACAGGACGCGTTGCCTCGAGAGGGACGCCACATGCCTCAGGCGGCTGAGAACGTGACGGTCGCGCGGCGTCAAGTGGGGGGGTATCTAGCCCAAACAATATTTGTCTTTGCGGCCTATTTGGTTGCAGGTAAGCTCGGACAAGCGACCGTCAACATTAGGAGCAGCAATCTCGGGCCCGTATGGCCTGCGTATGGGGTTGCGCTCGCCGCGATCTTGCTTTGCGGATATCGGGTGTGGATCGGAGTCTTAGTTGCGGCTTTTCTGGTTGCATTCTCGAGTCCCGTTTCTCTGGTCACTTCGATTGGTCAAGCTGCGGCAACAACACTCGCAGCCCTAGTAGGTGCTTTCCTCCTTCTCCGTATTGCTAAATTCCTTCCGTCAATGTCGCGCTTGCGCGACGCTCTGGCGTTGATTGTCCTGGGTGCGTTGGGCAGTGCCGTGGTAAGTGCGACGATCGGAGTTTCAGTTTTGTACGCAACCCATGTCCAGGCCTACTCCGGACTCGGTTCTGCTTGGCTGATCTATTGGCTTGGAGACAGCACGGGAGTGCTGTTGGTAACGCCGCTGGTTTTGACTTTCCCCGGTCTCCTCAAGATGTCTCAGGTTCGCATCGCAGAATTTGCTGCGCTCCTGCTTCTCCTCGCGATGACCTGCTTCATGATCTTCGCAGATTTGAGTCTAGTCTCGGTGAAGTTGCATGTGCTGGCTTTTGCCGTGCTCCCATTCGCAATGTGGGCGGCCATTCGTTTTGGAGTGAGCGGAGGCACGCTCTCGATCTTCGTCATAGCCGCCATAGCTACAGTAGAGACCGCATTCGGACACGGACCGTTCACCCAGAACTCCCCATTCACCAATGCTGTCTTGTTAGATGTCTTTTTTGCGGTGCTCTCGGTGTCAGGTATCACCTTGGCGGCCGTAATCGCCGAGCGACAACACGCCGAGCGCGAACGCCTAGAGCTGGTACGTAAGCAAGCTGCGATGGAAGCACGGCTTCGACTTGCAACCATCGTCGAATCATCCGACGATGCCATTATTGGCGAGGACACAAATGGGATCGTTACGGATTGGAACAAGGGTGCAGAACGCCTATATGGGTACTCAGCAACTGAGGCAATTGGTAAGCCAATTTCAATTCTGATACCGACAGATCGGCCGAACGATAGTTCAGAAATTGAGGGAAAGATCGCGAATCGGCAGAGTGTGACGCATTACGAAACCGTTCGCCAGAGGAAAGACGGTACAAATATTGAAGTGTCCCTGACAGTTTCTCCAATAATCGATAGCGAGGGCCAGATAATTGGAGTCTCAGCAATTGGTCGCGACATTACCGAGCGCAAGCGGGCGCAAGATGCCCTGCACGAAAGTGAAGATAAGCTCCAATTGCTTCTTGATTCAACCGCTGAAGCTATTTATGGACTTGATCTCGACGGTCGCTGCACATTCTGCAATCCAGCCTGCCTGCGCGCCTTGGGTTACGAACGTGTTGATGAACTCATTGGCAAGAATATGCATGATCTGATTCATCACAGTCATTCAGACGGGACGATATTTCGGACGGAAGACTGCCCGATCTTCCGAGTATTTCAAACTGGCGAAGGAATTCACGCTGAGGACGAAGTGCTATGGAGGGCCAATGGAACAAGTTTCCCGGCTGAATACTGGTCCTATCCACAGCGGAGGGGGCAAGAGGTTGTCGGCGCCGTCGTCGCATTCATCGATATCACGCAGCGCAAGTTGACGGAATCAGCCTTGGCAAGCGTGAGTCGGAGGCTGATCGAGGCACAAGAGCAGGAGCGCACGCGGATCGCAAGAGAGCTTCATGATGATGTGGGTCAGCGCCTCGCAATGTTGGCTGTCGAACTGGAACAGCTTTGCCAAGCACCTGCCAATCTGCTCCATGTCCTTAACCGCGTGGGTGAACTACAGCAGCAGACCACCGAAATAGCATCCGATGTCCAAAGCTTGTCGCACGAGTTGCATTCGGCAAAGCTGGAATATCTGGGCATAACGGGTGCTATGAAAGCGTTCTGTCAAGAGTTTGGGAATCAAGCAGAGGTGGAGATCGACTTCCAGAGCCACAATGTACCCCGCCCCTTGTCTCCCGATATTTCGCTTTGCCTGTTCAGAGTCCTGCAAGAAGCTCTCCACAACGCGGCAAAACACAGCGGAGCACAGCGTGTTGAAGTGGGCTTATGGGGAGCGTCGAATGAAATTCATCTCGCGGTACGGGATTCAGGTCAGGGATTTGAAAGCGAAGCACTAATGCGAAGCCAGGGTCTTGGACTGATCAGTATGAAGGAGCGGTTGAAACTTGTGAAAGGAACATTTTCAATCGAGTCGCAGCCTATGCGGGGTACGACGATCCACGCCCGAGTTCCTTTCAATTCGGGTAGGGATCCTCTGCCTGCAACCGGATGAGAACCCAAAAATCTCCTCGTTCACCAAGACCAAGCGGATGAGTGCTCCGCACATATTCTGTGATAGATCTGGCTTTCTTGTTCGCGCTGGCCACTCTTCAAAACATAGCCGCACAGAATATCAACGTTGCAGGTTTTGGATATCTCGTCCCAGAGCTGTTCGAGCTGGACCGCAGCTTCGGCCTTCCCTTGCGCCCAAAGAGTGGGTGCACATTCACCGCAAGCTGCAACTCGAGGAGGCTGCCCCTTCGCCGCTTGTGTTGCAGCAGCTACTAGATTACCTGTGATCTTCTGGAACCGAAGCGGATCGGGCACATCGTTCACCATGAAAGCCGACAGCACGTCAGCAACATCCAAAGAGAGATAGCGGCCCTGCTCTATAGCGGTTGCAAGCTTCACGCCCTCTCTTTGCAATCGCTGAAGAAGACTATTGTGGTGTGATTCCGTCACAATCACGATAACCGCATTGTCCGCCAATAGCGCAGCTTTAATGAAATGTGTAAAGCCAAGTAGAAGCGATGCTTCATCAAAATGGAATTGAACTTTGTGACTGCGGGTAATTTCGTTCCTTGTCGGTGCAAGTGGGCGATCGGGGGCGGAGTCTGTGGCTTGAGCATCCGTGGCGTGGGTGAAAGTGTAGTCCGACAAACCGCTACTGACAAAATGTCTGCCCTTACGAACCGCGTCCACAGCGGCTAACAGTTCGTTTCCGGCCTGTGCTTTAACTACGTAGCCCTGGGCCCCCAAGTCGAAAGCTTCCTGCACTACGTCGGGAGAAGACTCCTGGCTTAGAAAGAGTATTTGGGAGCGAGGGGCAAGCTTGCGTATTTGCCGAGCGGCTTCAATCCCGTTCAGGGTTGGAAGACCAACATCAAGGAAAATCAGATCCGGTTGGAGCTCCGCGGCTTTTTGCACCGCTTCTAACCCGTCCGACGCTTTTCCAATGATCTGCAAGTCTGGCCTGTTTTCTAACGTCGAACAGACGAAGCGTTGAAACGGCGCGTTATCATCGACCACTAAAACCCTAATTGATGACATTTCGAGGACGCCTCCCCTTCCCCTTCCAAACCCACCGCTTGGCATGTAGTTGCTGTCTTTGCAGTATTCCATGCCTGCCAGTTCAAGTCATTGCGCAAGGGCACGTATGGGAAACATATCTCTTTGAAAAACTGGCCTCACCGCGTCCAATGATGTCAAGACGTGCCCCTAAAAACGATTTTAATACTACTCTATCGGGCGAAGTGAGGCCCCACGGAAAGCGGCATTCGAGCAGAGCAACTACACAACCGGCGACAGAATGAAGCAGTGGGGAAAAAGGGCGCAATCTGGGGTGTACTTTGGGGGATGGTCTGCGTTTTTCTTCGTGCCGGGAATTGGGCCGGTCCTAGTCGCCGGCTCTGCGGTGGCTTGGATAGTGGCGGCACTAGAAAGTGGGCTGATCGTCGGTGGCCTTCAGCAATTCGTTGATGTCAACCATGATATGGTCAACAATTCTGGTTCAGTCACAGGGCCAATTTCACAATCCAATGCACAATCTGCTTAAGAGGAACCATGGTCAGAGTAAGGGGCACCAATGGTAAGGCTAAGAGTGCTGCAAGTCGTATCACCGCATCTTTGCCAAAGGGAACGATATTAATTTGGCTGATTACCTCAAAAGAATGACTGAGGTCGGCTAGAGCCTGGATATCGGGTGTACCAAGAATCGGCTCTGTGTTGATTAATGTGTGCTGGACCCACTTGTCTCGAAAGTCATTTACGTAATGACTGGATAGCAAGCCAAACTCGCCGCCAGCTATTCTCTGAGCACGCTCTAAATGAATGACGAAAAAGGTCAACGGTACCAGCACTAGAAGCAACAGAGCCAGGAGCGAACCTACGATTTCCATTCTAAAAGTGAGTAGGGTTGCTCCGGCATGCAAGATGCGGTCATAAATGACTCCTGAAAGAAATACCGTATGCGCCAATAAGACTGGCGCAAAAGCGAAGATACTTCCCGCAAGGAAGCCGAGCCCGCCAGCTCGGTCCGGGTGATACAAATTGAGCTGCAAGGGTAGTCCTCGAACACGCCACAGAAAGTAGTACCAAAGAAACAGACGATAGTACCAACGAAAAAGGATGAAACGAAAGATCGCGAGACTAACGAATTCGTACCAATATCCAGCGGCCGTTAAATGCTGCTCCCCTGCATAGTTCAACTCGTACCAAGTTGCGGTTTTTAGAGCAATCCGTTCATTCCACACCCAGTGGCCCACAGTGAAACAGAGCACCAGTAGCACCAACTCCAAAAGCACGGAATTTCTTAGGCGCATTGTCGAAGATATTATTTGGGCAAAGCGTTGGCGATTGTCCGCAGCGATGATATTGCGCTCAAGGAAGTGTTTGACGACTAGAATTATCCGTTCATGCACAATGAACTCAGCGACGATCAACATCGGCAGCGCTACCAGAAATCTGGCCTGAACCTCTACATCTCGTAGAAAAGGAACATGGACACCGGAAACGGCGTGTCCGGCTGCGGCGGAAAGCAATAGTAAGGGAAGCCAACATATCAGAGAGATAATGACTACCCTTCGGCGCACTAGACCGAGGGGCGGCGTCGAGAGCCTCGTGCGAAGATATAGTTGATATAAGGGACCGCCCAGCATTAAGGAAAAGTCATGGTTCTCTTCCAGCACACCTTCGTTTGGGTCTGTTTTTTCGAGTTTTGCTTTGGCGGGCATCGACAAGGTTTAAATTAGAGCGGACGACACATGGAATCCTGTCGAAGGCGGCTTTTCTAAGTAGCACAGCACGCCACTACAAGTGGCGAATATTCGAGGAGGCTGGCGACTTCAGGGCAGAATGACTAATTCTGACTTGCTGCCACTACTCATTCCATAAACTGCCCCTGAACGAAAGGCGCCAGCATCGTATTTGTAGCACCCGGGCGCACGTGCTGTGGTTCTTACCGGTCGCTGCCCACCTCCCATAATCGGACTATCCGGGTCAAATGGCGAGTCAGTACCGAACGAAACCATGAATCCGTTGTTCTTGTTCGAACTTTTCCACACCACGGTAGTACCAGCCTTGACACAAAACAGGTGGCCGTTTCCAGCGTCCTGAATATCAGCTTTTACGTTTGCGGAGGTGGCGGACCTGGTGACGTTAATCGTGCATTCGGATGAAGCCGACCCGCAGGTGTTCGAAGCATTGCACATGTTTTCGGGTTGTGCTTCCTCGCATGTGTACTTACTTTTCTTTTGGGCTTGGGCCGCTATACAGCTCAGGAACAAGGCGCCGGACAATAAGAGCCCTGTAGCCCTAACCTTAAGTCTTGGTTGAATTCTATTGATCATAGCCACTCACCTTAATCTCGGAGACACTTACAATTGACTTCAGCAACTCAGGTTGGTAGCGCAGCTCCTATTTGGGGCTTGTCGCCAGGGCTATAGCTATCAGTCCCACTCAATTACGTTAACAAGCTTCCAGGAATTTTGGTTCAACTCAAATTGCAACTCGCCTTCTTTGTTGACGATGAGCTGTGCAGCAGGGAAAAGAACGCCTTCACTTTTGCTTTTGTCTTTATCGTTCAACTGAATTTCACCGGCAGTCAAATTGAAACTCTTCGTCTGTGTATTCCAATAGCTCTCCCCAAACGCGATCTTGCGATTAGTAACAAAGCGGATTGTCCGGCCAGTCGGCGTCAAGATCTCGCGAATGAAACTAAGATCGTACCCAACTGTGCCAGGAATCTGTATTCGGCCTACGCTCTTCATCTTCTCGAGTGCATTAACAAGTCCATCGTTCTGACCATGTTGGAACGCATCGACTAATACCTGCCTGTCTTCTGGGCTGGAAAATTCATAAATAATGATTTTTACGCCGAAGTTTTTCCCGAGCTGAGTGCTCGTACCGAAGGCCGTGGCGTCGAGGGTTTCCGTCTTCCCTCGTTGCCCAAACCCAGGGACGCACGTCGCCATGAGCAGCGCAAGCAGGAGCAAGCTTCCATTCACGGATTGCAAACTTCTCGAATTTGTCCGCATGCAATCTCTCCTATCGCCACCGCACATCACATCGTTGCAGGAGGCGGTGAATACTTGAATACTTGAATAACCTAAGTTGCGTACGACTCCGGCGAAACTGGCAAAAGTTACAGTACCTGGACTTTTTGTCAATTACTTCGAACTATATCGACGCGCGTTTCTGTGCCATACAATCGCTTTCCGCGATTGTCCTGTAAAAAGTACCAGTTTGTGGCGATGTCGCGAGCTGGCACGATGCCAAGAAGGACAAAGTACTCGGCTGCTCACTCTGACGAAATGCCAATAGGTGCCGGCAGCGTGCCACTCCTCAGAGCTTCGCTTCGTATAGTTGCACTCCGGAGGTCATAAGGAGTTCCACGTGATGATTTCAAACAAACGGCTCTTGCTAATTGTTTTAATACTGCTGAGTCGCGAGCTCACGCCGGCCCAGGTGAACCCAGAGAACAGACACTTGGTGGTGAATGCGAAAGCAGGCGACGCGACGGTCGTCGAGATTAACGGCCGAACGTATATCGATCTCGAAACACTGGTTCGCATCGCGAACGGGTCCCTTGGCTTTCAAGGACGGCAAATCACCCTAGTTCTTCCAGGGCCTCAGGCGAGCACTCGAGCATCCAGCCAAAGATTGGAACAACCCGTAAGCAGCAACGCTTTGACACGGAACTTCATGATCGCGGGAATTGAAACGATCGCTCAAATGCGGGAGTGGGCCAGTACGATGGCAAATGCCATCCAGCACGGATACGGCATCACCGAGAGTTGGGCCGCGGACTACCGCGGGAAGGCAGCAGACAGCCTGCAACAAACCAGCGCGTCTATATCCAGCGATGCCGACCGCAACGCTTTGCAACTGCTTACTAATGAATTCCAACATGTGGAAGCGTGGAGCAACAAGCTGGTCGAAGCAAAGAAGAATATGGACATTGCAAAATATTCCATGTCGCCCGGTGCACTTCGTAATGATCCGCTGTCTCAACAGATCTTAAACTGCGGGCATTTTTTGGCAACCATGTTGGGGAGCGCAGAATTTAAGGACGACCCATCGTGTCATTAAATCAAGGCATGAAATGCGGTGAGTTTACGTACCGTCACATATCGCTGTTAGTTCATACAGGCGCAGAGTAGATGGGTGGTGCGAGACAATTAGCACACGTCATGCCAGTAGGATCGGTCAAATACTATGCCATCAAGTTCTAACCGGCGTAAGTACTTCCCGGCTAACAGTCTCATTTTACTTTTGCTAATTGCTTTATTTATTACCAACGGGTGTGGCGCGTATCCGGGTGTGATGTCGGGCAATTGGTTAATCGCTTTAACACCCAGCGTATCTTTAGATCAGATTCTGGCGACCGCCAGCCTCCGGCAATCCGGCAATCAGATTACTGGGACAGTCGCATTCACCGGTGCCGGAACCTCCTGCAGAGCTGAAACATCGGTCTCGGGCAGTCTACAGGGAAACACTTTAAATCTCTTGTTTATACAGTCTCAGGGCACCGCGAACCTCACAGGGACAGTAAACATCTCGTTCACTTCTGGATCTGGAGCCTACAGCACCGGCGGGAGTTCATGTTTCGAGGCGTTGGGGCCGGGATTGTGGTCAGCGGTTTTCATTAGCAACTAACGGGATCACAACAGTTAGAGGAACGTTGCGGAGGATTGTCTGAGTTTATACATAAAAACTGGTGAAATGAACTCTATCACTGGTAAAACTTGCAGCAACAACCTCGATCTGCTTGAACCGTGATTTCTGCGGCTCCTGGCTAGCGTTTCAATTTGCATCACCTTATTTGCTATAGCTGCAATTGAATGCGGCTTTGGAAGAACTGGGTGTTACCTCTGAGGTCGAATCGGTCCAGGTGACCGTAACCATAGCCGAACTCCAAACGCACATATTGGGACAGGTACCAATTGAGCTGCTCCGTGAATCTTCCAAACCTGCCTCCACTAATGAGGCCGCTGTCAAGATTCGAATACGAATATCGCGACACCAGTTCCCACGCCCCTCGTCCACCGCTGAACACCGGTCTTTGGGGGATGACTGCTCTAAAGAATCCTCCGACCGTGTTGTAAGTGCGGGTCTCTCCCGTGATCACCCACGTTGCGGCGACGTCCCCTCCATTGAAGAGCGGATTATGTGTCGAGGGGGAAGACACTTTTTCAAACCAGTATTCACTCCCAAAGAGCCAGTTTCGCCGCCGGTAGTAGGCTTCGTATCCGGCCATGAATGCCGAGGTGGCCGGGAACTTTCCGGTGTCGATGAAGTACGGTGCCGAGAACGCCTCGGGACGCGAACGAAACCGGAGCGCGTTATCGACCGGCTTTCCGTATTGCAAGTTTATTCCCAGGTGAAGTAGCGAGTGCGTATCGGACACGCCGCGTACGGGCAGCCAAGCCAGTCTGGCGACTTCCTGACTCGAATAAGATGAAAACGATTGGCCCTTTGAAAAAATATCGTTGTAATAGCCGACATTCCACAGAAAGCCCTGTTTCGGCAGATAACCCATCCACTTAAAACCATCCGCCAGCAAGGGCACGGTGGCGTCATTCATCGTGGCCCTCTCCATCGTCCAGCCGTCATAGCCGGTCATCACCTTGTTGAGCGAGAATCCCTCTTTGCTGCGGCCAATAAACAGGTATCCCCATTTTTGTGAAAGTGCGACCATGATTCCGGTTTGCCGGATAAACCAAGAGTTGGTTGGCGCGTCATACATGATTCCGACACTGTAGGTGACTGATCTTTTAAGCTTAGGGAACCTTCCTGAAAGGAGGAAGCGAAAATCTCGAAATTTGAAACCGGGCGCGAGAGCGAATTGCTCCTTACTCTGCTGATCCTGGGAAAAAGCGGCATAGTCCACCAGGAAACCGCCGCCAACCCGGGTGGTGATGTACTTCCCATCGAACTCGTTCCAATGCTTGAACCCCCGGGTTGCTTCTTCCGACTCGTCGGACTCAACCGCAGTGATGGTGTTCTCGATAGTGGGATCAGGCGGTGTCTTAACCGCCTGCTTTTGGTCGTCGGACGATGGTTGAGGAGAGTTATTCTTTTCCTGTGCTCCCGACAGGACTGACGCGAATAGCAAAATTACTAGCGCGACAATTGAGATCGGAATTCGTGATTTCTCATCGAAACACAGATGCACACAACACTCCAGTTAGTACGTCGCAAACATCTGTTGAATCTGATCTGCAGAAGTTGTCTTCAGCAGTGCTAGTGAAAGCAGGATTCGCGCTTTTTGCGGATTGAGTTCGTCGGAAGCAACAAAGCCAAGCTCATCATCTTTGACTTCGACATTGCGACCAACGGTGCCTGTGGGAACACGGCTGCTGCGGACAACTACCACTCCGCTCTTAACAGCTCTGGCTGCAGCATCGAGCGACGCTTGATTCATGTTCCCGTTACCCACCCCGGCAATAACTATGCCTTTAGCGCCGTCTTTTACGCTGGCATCGATCAGATCCGGAGACATATCCACAGATGCAAAAATGACGTCGACTCGTGGAATCTTGGTAATGCTGGACACATCGAACTCGCTCGCCGTGGTGTGCTTCCATTGGGGGTTGTTGTAGAAATCATCCTTGCCGTAAGCAACGACACCTACAAGACCGCGTGTTGGCGACATGAATGTCTGCACGGCAGTCGTACTTGTCTTGGTTAATGAATGTGCGCCATGGATCCAGTCGTTCATGACGACCAGAACTCCACGGCCTCTTGCGTTCGGATCGGCGGCTACAGCCACTGCGTTGTACAGATTCAGAGGGCCATCGGCGCTAACGGCGGTCGACGGACGCATGGATCCGACCATAACCACAGGTTTGTCGCTCTTCACCGTCAGGTTGAGAAAGTACGCCGTCTCTTCCATCGTATCTGTGCCGTGGGTGATGACTATGCCATCGACATCATTGGTGGGAAGCAATTCATTGATGCGTTTTGCCAGCTTGAGCATGATGTCAAAAGACATGTCTTGCGATCCGACATTTGAGATTTGCTCTCCCCTGATATTTGCCAAGTCCTTAATACCTGGAACCGCGCTCAACATGGCGTCGATCGTGACTGCGCCAGATGTATAAGCTGATTGCGTACCGCTGGCTGCGGCACCCGCAATCGTGCCGCCCGTGGCAAGGATTACGATGCTCGGCTTCTTTCCCTGGGTAAAAGCATTCTGATACGAGGAAACCACAAAGAACAGAAAACACATCCACCGTGTGTAATATGACTTCATAACGCTCCTTTCGAGCGGACCTGGACGTCCGATTTACAGCGCCTCTACTTCGTCTCGTATTTCGCTTTCTGAAGGTTGGTTAGCTTGATGGGGTCGAGCAGCTCCTGGATCTGCTGCTCCGTAAGCAACTTCTTTTCCCGTATTATCTCGAGTACACCTTTGCCGCTCTTATAAGCTTCATTGGCTAATTCTGTGGCCTTCTCATAACCCAGAACAGGATTGAGTGCAGTTACGATCCCCACAGTCGTCTCCATGTAATGAGCCAGGACCTTTTCATTTACGGTGATGCCATCGATACACTTAGTGCGGAATAGCATTGATGTGCGATAGAGCAAATCCTGCGATTCCAATATCGAAAGGCCTTCAATTGGCTCATATGCATTTAACTGCAGCTGACCACTGTGAGCTGCCAGCGTCGTCACGTAATCGTTGCCCATCACACGAAACGCGACCAGATTCATAACCTCTGGAACAACGGGATTGACTTTGCCCGGCATGATCGACGAACCAGGTTGCAATGCGGGTAAATTGATTTCAGTCAGCCCTGCACGCGGACCAGAAGTGAGCAAGATAAGATCGCCAGATATTTTCGAGAGTTTGATTGCTAGGCTCTTTAACGCCGCGGAGTAGACCACGAAGCCTTGCTGGTCCCATGTGGCAGCCAGCATGTCAGCTGCAGGCACAATTGGCTTCCCGGTGAGCTTTGCCAAATGCTGTGCGCATTTTTCCGGATAGCCTTTAGGTACGTTAATACCGGTGCCTATGGCGGTGGCGCCCATGTTAACGGTATATAGCGACCTTTCCGCGTCTTGTAGCTCTTGTATCTGTCCATCCAGCGAAGCAGCGAAGGCATGGAACTCCTGACCGACGGTCATAGGAACCGCATCTTGCATCTCGGTGCGCCCCATCTTGACGATCTCAAGATATGCCTGACCTTTTGCACGGAAAGAGGCGGAAAGCTTCTTGAGTTCTTCAATCAACTTGTCATTACGGAGCAAAATCGCAACCTTGATTGCGGTCGGATAGGAATCGTTGGTGGATTGCGACATGTTCAAGTCATCATGCGGCTCAAGAAACTGGTACTCGCCTTTAGCATGACCTGTCGCTTCCAATCCAACATTGGCGAGTACTTCGTTGGCATTCATATTTGTCGACGTACCAGCGCCCCCCTGGTACCAGTCAACAAGAAATTGATCGTGAAACTTGCCGGCTAGAACTTCATCAGAGGCCTTCTGAATTGCCGCGAGTCGCTCCGGTTTCATGGCGCCGACATCGGTATTAGCCTGAGCCGCTGCCAGTTTTACGATGGCCCAAGCCTCCACGAACCCGGGGTAATGATTGATTAGCACGCCTGAGAGTTGAAAATTCTCCAGCGCTCTCGCGGTCTGTACACCGTAGTACGCATTTCCGGGGATTTGCTTTTCGCCGAGGAGGTCTTTTTCCGTTCGTGGGGCAGTATTGGTGGACGGTGGCGTCGGGTTCTGGGCCCCTAAACGAGGCACTATACAAAGTAGGAGTGTCAATGCCAATGCGGACTGCCTTCGCGTCATGGCCGGCATTTCTTCTTTCCATCTTGAATGTACAGATTTCACGAGGGACCTCCACGGTTAAAGTAAGTTGAGAGAAGAGGCGAGGCGACTGGCAAAAATAACAGGCCGTGACTCTATCAAGCTGTTTGTGACCAAAACGGTTTCTCGCCGCGACTTGTGGATTCTTTCCGAATGCGTCAAACCGCAAGCTAGGAAGGTATGTGCTGATTAAGTCGGGCTATCGAGTTCCCGGGATGTGAGCTGGCAGGCCTGTTTGTTTAGTTATCTCGGACTGGTGTCCAAGACTTATCGGGATTAAAACGTTGCATCTTCTGAAATTCTTCGAGCGATGCTGGCCCAAAATCTTTTTGGTATACAACGCCGTCATGACTTACGACGAACGTATTTACCCCGGTCACGCCGTATTCTGCCGGCACTGCCGCTAATGCAAAACCCCCGATCATGACGCCTTCGACCACGAAATCCATTTCGCCAAGACGTGCAGCGGGCCCCTGTCCGCTTAGAATCTTGAAGAAGTAGCCGTGATAGGGCTCTGCTGAGCTCGTGTAGCCTTGCTCAATCACTCGCGCAATATTCTCGCCGAGTGGCCCTTCCCAATTCTTGTTTGAGTCTTGCCACGCCAGGCCATCCTCCTTGCCAGGGGTGCTCACGATGCGCTGGGCATATTGCGGGACTGCATATCCGTCGCGTTTCTGAAACGCATAGTCCTCCTGCGCCTCGACGTAGTTATGACAGACTTGAATCGCGTCCAATTCGTTATAACCAACGCGCCGGTACAGAATTTCCTGTCGTCCAGCGTTGGCATCAAAGCTCCATCTTGCACCTTTTTTTACCATCGGTACCGGAAATGGCCAATTCTCGTTTCCCACTAGTAGAAACGCGCGGTTCGGGTTCTTTGGATCAACAGAAATGCTTTTCTTTTCGCGCGCTTCAGCAACGAAATCAGTTGCACGCTCCCGGTCCTGGGGGAACTCACCGGTAAGAACAATGTCACTATTCTCCTCGCCAAAAATATGGATCAGTGAGCGAACGTCGAACTTTTCAGCTGCGGCTAATAATGCAGCTGTCGCTTGTTCTGGGTTATCGAAGCTCTGGGCACCACCGCTCGCCGCTGGCGCACGGTTCGGTGTTGATTGCTGAGCCGCGAGTAGCACTGTCAAATGAGGGCACGCTAACGCGCCGATTATCAGAAGTAGCGGAAAAAAGTTTGGGCTTACAAGTTTTGATTTCACGTGTTTCTCTCCTCGATCTGATCGCACTCGCAATCTCATCTGCGGCCGCGACCTCCGCCACGACCGCCCATACTCCGGCCTCCCATACTGGAGGATCCACGGCTACCTGCAGAGCGAGCACTGGCCCCGCTATAACCCCCACTGCTGCCAAAAGCGCTTCGGCCACCGCCACTACCACGCGAAGATCCACTAGGTCGGTTAGCCGCGCCGCTTGCGGAGTTAGCGCGGCTCCCGGCGCCGCCAGACTGGCGGTTAGCTTGTTGCCGGGCGCCAGATTGGCGATTGGCGGCAGAGTCACCGCGCGCGGTGCCCCCATACTGATTCGCGGTTGCGCGATCACGATAAGGTGCGCCGCCCCGGTGCTGCGGGTTGTGACTCCAGTTCGAGTTGCCAGTGCGGCCATTTCGATTTACGTTGCGGTTCGAGTTCACGTTGCGATTGAAGTTGTTAAAGTTGTTAATCTGCACATTGTTGTTGCCCCAGCCGGCGCCCCAGCCCCAACCGCCACTCCACATTGCACCCATCGCTACCCCAACCCCAAACGAAATTGCCATTCCAGCTGCGTAGTATCCGACCGGCGGATAGTAGATTGGCGGGTAGGCATACACTGGAGCGCCGTATACGACCACTGGATTATAAGAGGGCACATAGACGACTTCCGGATTAGCTTGCTCGACTACGATGACTGTCTTGTTCTCCACAACTTTGGTCTCGACCTTTTGTTGCTCAGTCGATTTCAACGTGCCTTTATCCTGTGCCTTTTTACGCATACGCTGGACGGCTTCCATGACACCACTCTGTTGTGCAAGGAACGCATTGCCAAGGTCGGTGGTCCATTGAATGTCATCGGCCAGGCGCTTTACCACGTCTGGTAGACCGGCCATTGCCTGTACGCTGGGGTCCCATGGCTCCTTGGCCACTGCTGCAGCAAGCTCCTTTTCTTTCAGCTTGGGATGTTTCGCAAGCCACTGGTGGAGCTGGATGATTTCAAGAGGGTAAGTGGATGCAGCCAATGTCTGCGCCAGCAACGGGTCGGGATAGAGAGCAATAGGCGCTACCAAAGAATCCAGTTGGTCCGGAGATATGTCCGGCGCCTTTTGTTGAGCGGATTGATCTGTGTTCTTTCCCTGCTCCGACTGTGCGAATAGATGAACTTCCGTGGCGGGAAATAACAGGATGCACAGGACAGCGGTAACTTCTCGTATCTTGCGTCGAAAACCCGATCGGAATTGTATTTTGTCCACTACAGCTCTCCTCGCGCAGATTAGTTCACTGTGCATCCCGCAACGCACTGATTAGTTATCGTGTCGCACTCGAAGACGACATCATCAGATGTACGTCAAGGATCAGGGCTGGGGAACTGGTAAAACTTGCAGTATCGACCACTGGCTTCACGAACTTTAGTAAGTTACATAAGCGCTTACAAGTCACGTCTATCTGCCCAGGCTATAACGGTAGAAGAAAATATTTAGTTAAACGCGCGGAGATTGCGCAGTCAAAGAAATGTGATCATAGCGTTTGTCTTTAATTGAGGCCCGCGCGTTCATAACTGGTATTTCTGACAGTTCGCGCTGCATTGCGCATCCAGTAATTTGTGCACGAGCGCGAATTAACGGGACGAGGGGTTAAACGGACCTTTGTTCGGTACTCGAAACGCCCTCGTCCCCGCCGCTCAGTCACTATTTAGGTCTGCCCACCACGCAAGGCGGCATTTCACGTTAGGCGATTCTTTTATGCATGGGGATGCGCGGCATGCGCCGTTACCTGATCCAATCCGCAACCACCTTCCCATGGCTTCGCATCAGTTTCGTCACCGTTTTGGCTTTAACGCTATCCGGTTGGACCTGCACAGCAATCATCGGCTTTAACACTTGCCTCGGCGTGTCGGCTCCGCCCCAGATCACATTATTGTCTCCCAGCGTTGTCTCCGTTACAGCGAATTCAGTTGTCCTCACTGTCAAGGGAAGCGGCTTTGTTCCCCAATCGCAAATTCTTTGGAATGGAAACGCGTTAGCGACCAGGTTCATCGATGCGCAAGACCTTCAGGCAACAATCACACAGCAGACGTTCATCCAGTTCGGCGGCGCTTTCGGAAGTAACGTGCTGATTTCTGTAAATTCTCCGGTGACCACTGTTGCTGCAGGATGCCCGATTGCGGGAAGTTCTGCCACGGTGGTTCTGGTGATTCAATGACCGCCGCGTGTCGCAGGATGTCTTCCAGCGGATTCCTCAAGACGCTTCGAATTAATGCGTACGGAACTTTCGCAGCGACTAGAGACTCCAGAAGGCGTGATAGTCAAATCGACGTACTGAGGCTGTGTCATGAATAGCCGCATGTTGACTTTGTGTTGCCTTGTCATGTTTACTTCCGCGCCTCTTCTTGCGCGGGACAAGACTGACGTGCTGGTCATGAAGAACGGGGACCGCATGAGTTGCGAAGTCAAAGGTCTTGAAAGTGGCATACTGCAAGTCAACTTTGATTACATCGATGGCACGACGTCTGTCGACTGGTCGAAGGTAGCCCGCGTGGAAAGCAAGCAGTTGTTCTTGGTAAAAACCGAGGATGGCTCGGTCCATACGGGAACACTCGATACTATGGCATGGTCAGCCGGACGACCGGTGACGATCGAGGTAGCAGAGAGTCCGTCGGCAGGAATCGAGATCGACCAGCGGCAGATCATAAGCCTCACTCCTACTTCGGATGACTTCTGGCGGCGGTTTAATGGCGACATCAGCTTCGGAGTCACTTATTCCAAAGGCAACCAATCCACCGTATATTCGCTGGGCTCAGAGACGGCATATGTTCGGGAGCGATGGGGTGTACTGGCGAACTTCGACTCCAATTTATCTTCGAATAATGGCACCACTCCTTCTGCACGCAACGAGTTGACTGTGATCGCCACCCGATTGATGCCTTGGAAGAATTGGTTCTACGCCGGCATGACGGATTTCCTGCAGAGTTCGGTACAGGGAATTTCGCTTCAAAGCAGCCTGGGAGGCGGCGTTGGCAGATACCTGAAGAATACGAACCGGGCGAGTATTTCCATAATTGGAGGCGGGGCCTGGCAAAACACAAATTATCAACAGTCGGCTGGCGCTATTAGCGGACACAACCTCGCCGCCGGTTGGGTCTACGCAGATGCAAAATTGTTCAAGTTCAGTAAAACTAACCTCAACATCAGCGCCGGTCTTATGCCGGCTATTTCTGATCCTGGGCGCGTTCGCTTCAATACGAATGCATCCTACTACGTCAAGCTCTTCAGCGATCTGAAGTGGAATGTTTCTTTCTATGCAAACTGGGACAATCGGCCGCCGACTGGTTTTTCCAGTAATGATTACGGGACCAGCTCTGGCCTCAGTTGGACGTTCGGCCTGAAATGATCGCATTTATCATTTTGCGCGGACATCATCATTGTTTAGCTTCGGGAGAATCCAAACCCTGCGCCTTTTCCCACGCCCTGACTTTGCTTCGAGCCTCATCAAAGAGCCGTTCATAATTTCCCAATCGAAGTTTTTGGCTCGCATCCGGCGTCAATAGGGCGAACAGAGGTTTGTATGTTTCGTAGACCCTCAGGTACTTCTGCTGATCCGGCGGAGCCACTTCATCAGTACCGAACAAAAATCGGTCAGGATGACGATTGATCAAGTTCGCGGTTAGTTGCGTCGCTTCGGGAGATGAGACGACATATTTGGCCACCTCGGTCCAGGAGATATCGAAATAGAGATTGCTGAAAGCGGGGTCACTCAGCATTGAGTCCAAAATGAGCGCGTGTGCCTTTATTGGGTGAATGATTCGACCGACGCCGGTATGAGCCCAGATGATAGTGGTTTTCGGATGACGCTTGATTAATGCCTGCATCTGCGAAAGATAAACGGGCTGAGGGCGGGGTTCCGAGGAAGGAGCATCGGATTGGTTTGGGGAAAAGGGCGTGTCGATGTCGTTATGGATGATGACGAGCAGTCCAACCTCGCCTGCAAAGTCGAGGATCCTGTCGAGAGCTGGGTTCTGCAGGCTGGCAGTGTCCCCGGCGATCTTGGAGGACACGAACTCCTTGTGGATAGTGAACTCCCCGATGCCAGAGAAGACGCCGGGAAAAGTTTTAAGTACCCGACGAATGTGGTCGGCTGCATACATATCAGTCGGATTGAATCCGGTAATCATGGGATCGAATCGCGCCTGGTCTTCCCTGGTCAAGGATCGGTATGCCATCGCAATGTAGGCGTCAGTAAAGGAGTAGTAGTAGAGTGGCGCATCTGTCTGCATGTAGTAAGTTGGGGCAAAGTCACCTGAATTCTGATACGACCATTCTTGCTGCAGCGGAATACCAAACAGCGCCACTCGACCGACCTTAGTGCCCATGATTTTCAGAAAGTCGTGGATGTCAATTCCTTGCTGAATGTAGTTGGTTAGATGAAAGTGAGAATCGTTGAGCTCGAAGTGATCTTTCGTTTTGCTCGACTGAGCCGATAGAAGATTGCAGACGAGCAGGACAGCGAGCACACACCAAGCGGAAGGCCGGATGGCGTGACATCGTTCCGAACACGGTCTCAACCGCTTCTCCGCCGTCGTGGTGCTGATCGTCTGCATTACCGGTCTTTCATATCTCTATGTGTTTCGAGTAGCAGAAACTGCTGCCTTAATGATTTCCAGTTCTCTCAGTAAAGGGCGGTCATGCCAATTGAGAAAATCGGGCCGGTTTGCTGGCCGACGTAGAATCCAAAGGTACTACTGACAGGCGAGTGATCTACATTGAGTAACTGAGTGTTCAGCCGGATATTCCGAGTGTCCCAGGGATAATAATTAGTTCCAACGATAAACTCTTTGGAATTTCCATACTGGCCGAAGATATACGAGGTGCCGCCGTAGAGTTCGAATCTTTTGGGCACAATCATCTCTGCGAGCTGAACATAGAACCCGGAATCCCGGACCTCACTCACCGGCAGCTTGCCATCCGCAATGAAATGATCCAGCAGCCTTCCGTAGCCTTCACCTTGAATCCACAAACCGTGGTATTTGAAGCCCGCGGCTGCAGAAACCATTTGATAATGAGTCCTTTCAATGGTCACACCCGGAGCGATGGCGCCCGTATCGAATACGTTAAGGCTGTCACTCAGGCGAAGCGTTGTGTTGATACCCGACAAAGTATCGAGCGCCGCCTGGCGGTCTTCGGGGCTGTAGGTATAGGCCAGATTGAAACGAGTCGCAAGATTCTGATGATTCTCGAAGTCTCCGAAAGCTCCGCGTGGACCAAATTCGCCAGTCGTTGGGTACCACGTTAGAGCGGCGCCAGCAGAAAGATTCCGGTCGAGTTTGACCGCAGGTACGTCAAGGTTGCTATTGTTGTTTCCGAACATCCATCTGTACTCGAGCTTCGGTAGCAGGTTGCCCTTGGCGAACACACCTTGCGAGAAGTAGGGCCGGAAGAATTCATCCGCCAGGACGCGATCATAGGATTCCCAATAGGGGTGAGAACCCTGCAGCGATTGCGTTCCGGGATAGGCGTTCCATCCCAATCCGAGCGTCATGATTTTTCCAAAGCTGTAATACAGTGCACCACCTACAGCCACCTGATTTGTGTCCTGTACTGTCCAAAGGAATGTCGAATATTGAAACTTGGGGCTGAACAGCCATCCTTGTGAAAACAACATGACGCGATGGAACTGGAAATCTTTCCGAGGAGTCACTTGTATCTGACGATCCAAATGATCGAATGCCGTTTGCTGGCCGGGCATCTGATCTAGAAATCTTGCAGCCATATAACCGCTGAGATTCAGTTCGCCATATTCGCCCCTTCCAACAGTGAATCCGCGGCCAGGATTGAATTCTCCGAAAATGGCAGGGTTTCCTGCTGAGCTTTCTGGGAACTCAGTCTTGTCATCGCCATTGTTAGGGCTTTGAACTGAGGATTTTGCCGTTTGGTCTTGACTTGGAGGTTGGGTACTCTGCCTTTGGTTGGAGGGCTGCCCAGTCTGTTGCCCCGTCTTCGCGGCAGTGTCACTCGACGCAGGTTCAGTGGCTTGCTCGTTCACATTGACATGCTGATCCACAATGCCGCGCAGAGTTTGTATCTGTTGTATCAATTCCTCGTTTTGCTTCTGTAGTTGCTGGTTCTGTTTTTCCATCTGCTGGTTTTGTATTTCCAGTTGCTGATTTTGTTTAATCAGTTGATCAAGGGTGTGGATTACATTCTCAGGGTTGGAATCAGAGTTAGGGCTTGTCGCGGTCTGAGCAATTCCAGACACAGCTGTCGTGACTGTAATAGTCAGGGCAACAGTGAAGCGAATCAGAGAGCCGGTCATCTCAGGTCCTTCCGAACGAGTGAAAAAGCTAGCGTGCATCCCAGCCATCACCTTCAGCTTTCATTGCGATACGTGCTACTGAGACAGTTCTCGGTGCTACTTCTTGACGCGTGGCGGATAGTTCTTCAGGAGCTTCACGACTGCCTTAGTGAGATTTTTCTGTTGTTTGTCTGGCTTAGCATTCGTGTCGATCGTCTTGCTGGCCACCCCTCGCCAGACCAGATCATGATTCGCCGAGTCATACATATCGAGATCCAACTGGCCGGTATAGATGGTCGAAGTCTGTCCGGTTGTCATTCCGCCACCAGGAGAGCCATACCATCCGCCTCGATACCAGCCTGGTCCGTAACCCCAGCCTGAGTTGTAGGAGGTGAATGCTTTTTCCTGCCCGATAGCGGTCTGATAACCGATGTATAAATTGGCTGTATCGTCTTCGACTTTGGTAAGGCCTTTACCCTCTAGCTCAATTTCCACAGCGGTCCTGATTTGCTTACTAAGCAGGGCGTCACCCTGCGCCTTGGCCCCCAGGGTCACCCACTTGTAAGTCTTGAATTTGGAAAAGTCCGCATCTCGGTCGAAGTTGTATCGGACGTCCTGAGCGACGGCGCAGCCCGCAATTAGCAGTACAAGCATGACGGACGACCACGATAATCCCAGTTTTCTCATTTGGTCCCACCTGCGCCCTTTCCTGCTGATTTCCATCCGACCGACTCCGGCGAATAGAGGTTGTAGTTCAACTTATTTGCAACGTACTCGATAACCTCTTGCGCTTTGACGCTGTTGCCCGCCTCATCTAAGGGAGGTGCGAAGACTGCAATGGCGCCTTTGCCAGGCGCAATTGCGACTATTCCACCGCCGACGCCACTCTTTGCCGGAAGACCGACATGCCAGGCCCAGCCGCCTGAGCCGTCGTAGAGTCCAGCCATCATCATGGTGCTGAGAATGTGCGGTATGTCTTCGGCTTTGATTACCTGTTCGCCGGTAGCAGGATTTACGCCGTTATTTGCTAATGTTGCTCCCATGCGCGCAAGCTGAACGGCATTCACGCCCACCGAGCATTGCTTTGTGTAAATGTCGACCGAAGTAAACGGGTCCGCGTAAATCCGGTCATACTTTGCGAGCAGCATGGAAAGCGCTTTGTTTCCGGTGTTAGTCGCAGCCTCGGATTTGTATACCTCATCGATGAGCGACAACTTCTCCCCCGCCGCTCGACTGTAGAAATCGAGAATCTTGTTCCACTTTTCGTTTTCATCTTTGCCGGATATCAGACTAGTGGTGGCAATGGCCCCCGCGTTAACAAAAGGATTGCCGGTGTGAGTAGGCATATCTACCACAGCAACTGGCGAATTGAAGGGCCGCCCGGTGGGTTCAGATCCTATTTGTTCAAGGACTTTGCTCGGCGCCGACTCTTCCATTGCAAGTGCAAGCGTGTAGACCTTGGAAATCGACTGTATGGAGAACGAATACTTCACGTCTCCGAAGGTGAGCACCTGATTGTCGGTGGTAACGATTGCGATGCCGAACAGCTTCGGATCTACCTGCGCAAGATAAGGGATGTAATCTGCATTCTTTCCTTTTTGATCGTCCTTAAATTTGTTGTAAGCCTCCTGCACCACAGACTGCACGAGGTCTCGGCGCGGAGCTACAGGACTGGCGGTACCGGTCTGCGCTGCAGATCGGATCGGGAAGGTTGCCGTCAGCGCTGCGGCTAAAAGCACAACAGGCACTAGCTTTGTATACATATAGATTCTCCTCATCTCTCGGAGTCCTAATTCACCGAAAGCAAAGTCACAGCGTTGGTGATTTGAAACTCTTGTCCCAGTCAAACTTGAATGAGAACTGCATTCGGTAGTCATTGGTGCTGAATCCATCGCTGAAATTTACACGTCTGCCAAACTGGAACTCTCCACCCATCATCACTTTTTTAGTCGGATGATACAGAAGGTTCGCGATCGCGTAATGGCCCTGATGGTAATCCGCCGGAAGTTGTGCGTTTGAGTTCTGAATGTCAACCATTGAGTAGCCGACGGAACTTGTAAACTTCTCGTTCCATGTGTGATCGAGGAATGTCACGACGCCCAACACCGGCAATGCGACTGCTTTGATCGGAAGCCTTGACCCGGGAGGGTTAGTCTCGACACTAACATCCACCGGTGCGTCATTCATGTAATTCTCGATGCCATCGCCATAAACGAACGCCAGCTTTGCGAGGTTCTTCTTTGACAAATTAAGATTGGAGGTAACGTTGACTCCCCAACCAACGACGCTTCCGCCCAGGTTAGGGGTATTGACGCTGGTATCCACCCACCCAATTTTTCGGACGATACCAGCCAATTGTAGGTAACCCCAGTCCCTCTCGATCCGCGCGTTTCCCGATAGATCTGGGAAATTGAAACGAGGCCGAATGTTTTGTAGTTCTACGCGGCCGGCATAAGTGCCCTGGTCGCCGCTGGCGCCTGGTCTCTCAAGCGCGATGGTGACGCCGCCCTTCTTGCTTTGGATCGGCATCCACCGCACTTGCACGTTTCGGAAGAAGACCATTCCATTGGGACCCCAGTACTCAATTGTGTTGGGAAACACGCCTATATCCATGAATGGACTCCAGGTTTGTCCAGCCCCGAACTGACCCAACTCGCCGTATGCATGCCGTAAACGGAAAGTCGTTTGTCCAGCGTCCACGCCTGTTCCAAACAGTTCAAACTCGAAGATGGTTTTCAGATCGCCGAACTGCGTAGGTGTAGATGATTTGACTCCGAAACGACTCTGGCGTACACCCGCATAGACGTTGCCACTAGGTGCAAACTCGTTAGCGAAGGATGGCAGCTTAGTGGGACGGACCACATCAAACCAATTCGGATCGATCTGCCCGAAGTCATAACCGGAATCGAGCATTGCGAATCCATAAAAATCGACAGTGTTCAATTTCTCCGTTATTTCGCCTTCGAGCGGCACAGGATCGGTTTGCGGCTCGGTCGCGCTCGGCTCCGCTGGAATGGAGACCTCCGGTTCCTGAGTCGGGGCAGCTGGTGCGGTCTGTGCACCGCTCTCAAGCCCCTTGATCTCTTCCTGGAGATCTCTCATTGTTTGGTCCAATTGCTGGAGCTTATCCTTCAATTGCTGCACTTCCTGCTGCCGGGCGCGTTGGGATTGAGCGTCAGCAGGCTGACTCGAAGGCCCAAACACGATCAATAGCAATAGTGTTGTTGAGTGACCTATCCAACTGTTGAGCTTCGATCTCATGGTGGCTCCTAAAGAACATAACTTATACTTCGGTGATACTCTGCTACCCTAGTGTTCCGCTACTTAGGACGAAACTGTAATTTTTACTAGTCTTTGTTAACTCTAATCCGGGCGAGCTGGGGGGCTGGTGGCTTATAAGGTCGCTACGTCAGACATTCAACTTAAGAGCTCATTTGAGGCTAGAGAGTCCCTGCTCATGCGTACCGTACAAGTAAGCGCGACTCGGCGGTACTGGCAGGTGGCCGGCTTGTAGGCGACTGGAATTGATTCTTGATTGTTGGTATTTGTTCGTCCCAGTAAAGCGTGATCCGGGGTACAATCTACAAGTCGTACCCTACTTTAGGGTCTCATTGCTATCTGCGCATATTAGTGAGAGTTTGCCGTTAGATCAGAGCCGGCATTAGACGACTTACTTCCGCGGAACGGAATTCCATTACAGTCCACAGCATTCACTTTTTGCAGTCACCCGATCCTGCCTGCGCTTTTATAACCTTGAAATGCGGTGTCGGTCTGGCTGTGCCGGTATCAGTGCTCGGCCTTGCGGATTGATCGCCGATGAGTGTAACAGACTTTCCAACAAAGGAATTAAGGTGAACCGTCGTGCTATAAACCTGGTTTGTGACACCTTTTTCATCCACGAGCCGGTATTCGTGTGGCCGGCCGGTACTAGTCAGGCAGCCGGTAATTTTGCTATGCGATTTTGGTTCTGGGGATTGACTAAACGTGAGAGCTGGCGCAACTAGCAAAATCGCCAGCACCAATGCCTTTTCTCCCATGATTGACCTCTGTTTTGGTGATGTTGCCACGGCACAATAGGGGAGACGAACTGGCAAAATTAACAGTCCGTGATGCAGTCAGAGCCCGCTCTTACCGCGCAAAAAACGTGGACCATAGCCCGCGAAGACGAAGGTAATCGGAAATCCAAAACCGACGTACTTCATAGTTACGAGAGGAATCTACAGAGAAGCGCGATGATCGCCGAGTATTAGGAGTGCCCGCTGGGGGAAGCCACTTTTGATCCGCGTTCTCGTAGTCGATGATACTGAATCGTTCCGCCGACGCATCTGCAAGATGCTGGCAATGCTTCCGAACGTCCACGTAGTCTGCGAGGTTTCTGACGGAGTAGCAGCGGTTAACAAAGCGCAAGAGCTCCAACCGGACGCAATTCTCCTCGACGTGGGACTTCCAAAACTGAATGGAATCGAGGCAGGGCGGCAGATTCGCAAACTTTCACGAAAATCGAGGATAATTTTCGTTAGCCAAGAATCTTCGGCTGAAGTTGTGCAGGAGGCCCTCGACCTTGGGGCACGGGCCTACGTCCTAAAGTCCAAGCTCGCAGGCGACCTACAAAGTGCCATCGACACGGCTCTCGAAGGTGGGCAGTTCGTCAGCAAAGGCTTACTCCCTGAAGTGCCTTAAGCCGATTAAAGGCGTTGCCTCGCACGTCTTATCGGTTCAGTATTCCGTTGTAGGCCCTACACAAAGCCACTGGTAGTTTTGACAGTACCCACTGACTGTCAATTTTGACAGTATTTTCCAGCCACTCTCACTTTCAGTTGAAAGCCTTGACCGGTACCAGATCAATTCGTGCGGAAGCATTGCAATTTTGGAGATCAACACTGACGATCAGCAATTCCTGCTGGATCGTTCTATTGATGTCCACGTCCTTTATTACCCTCGGGAACGCACAAGTTGATATCGGCGGAAAAGTTATGGGCGCGGTCGAGGACGCCTCGGGCGCTGCTGTTGTTGGTGCAAAAGTGACGCTGCGAGGGCCGGCCTTGATGACTTCCCGAACGACCATCACTCACACAGATGGAAGCTACATGTTTGATTTCGTTCCCATTGGAATATATGAAGTCGTAGCCGAAGCTCCTGGATTCAAGATCCTGCAGCAGAAAGATGTCGAAGTAAACTCCGGCTTCATTGCTACCGTGATCGCTCGTTTGGAAGTGGGAAGCAGTCGGGAAACAGTGGAAGTGCTGGCTGGAGGATCGATCGTAGATGTCAACAGCGTGACGACCTCAACGACGTTTGACAACAATTTGCTCGAAAATATCCCCAATGGGCGTGATCCCTGGTCCATGGTGGCACAGTCGCCAGGCACTACGATGAACGACTTCGATGTCGGAGGGAACCAAAGCTTCCAACAAGCCATTATGCAGGTTCACGGCAGCATGCCGGGCGAACAAGTCTACAGCTTCAATGGCCTGCGCTTGAACTGGCCTGGATCCACCGGCGGCTACACAGCTTACTACATCGACGATGATTCTTTAGAGGAGTTACAGGCCGTCACCGATTCGGCGCCCGCCGAGGTCAGTGTGGGTGGAGTTTACATGAACCTGGTAACCAAATCAGGCTCCAACCAGATTCACGGCAGCACCGCTGCCTATTACACGACAGCAGCTTTGCGTAAGGATGTCACCGAACCTATCTACAACGGCAAGCCGGTGGAAGCGGGCAGTCCGATGACGATGCTGTTGGATCTGGCGGCAAATTCAGGCGGCCCAATAATTAAGGATCGCTGGTGGATCTTCGGCGGTTATCGGCGGTACGACATCACAGAAAGCATTCTGGCCATCGAGCTACCCCCATCACAAGGCGGAGGCCCGATCTCTGACATTAACCACCAGTCCAACACAATCTTGCGCAGCGACTGGCAGCTCAACGACAAGAACCGCGTCAATTTTCAGTGGTTGTACAACGACCACAATCGGTTCTTTCGGCGGGACACAAATTTTCAATTTGTGGACGCAAGCGCCAGCTGGCTTCAAATCTCGCCTTCTTATATTCTCGAAAGCCAGTGGACGAGCCAACTGGCTAACAACTTGCTGCTTGATGTGCGCGGCGGTTATTTGCACCTGCTGTTTCCTCTGGCCTACCAGCGAAGTGTCACTGCGAACGACATCAATGTCCAGGACTTGGGGTTCTCCACCGAAAAAGGTGCGGCCCCTTATGCATACCTAAATCCAGCCGAAACCGCACGCATAGCCGCCACTGCCTCCTACTACAAAGGACCGCTGCTGGCCGGTAGTCACAATTTCAAGTTTGGTTATGAGGCTGGGCGCAGTAAGAACGGGAACTTCTACGACATTAATCACGATTTGGTTGCTCAGTTCAATGCGGGTGCGCCCCTGGATGTGATCATCTATGACACGCCAGTTCGAGAGTTGGCAATGTTTCATGACTCCGCGTTTTTTGTACAGGACTCGTGGACCATGAAACGGCTCACTTTAAATCTAGGTCTGAGATTCGATCACTTCCGAACGTTCAATCCCGCTCAGAGTAGCCCCAGCACAGGGGCTTTTGTCAGCTTATTTACCACTCGTACGTACGCACAATCAGCAGACCTCGCAAATTGGAATAACGTCGCGCCGCGGCTCGGCTTAGCTTACGATTTGACCGGCAAGGCCCGCTCAGTTCTACGCGCAGCATACAGCCGCTTCTACCGGATCGAGGGCACTGAATTAGCAGATGCAGTCAACGCAAGCGGGTTGAGCGGGCGTACGTACAAATGGAACGGCGCGAGCATCAACGGCATTCCCAACTCAGCAGAGTTTTTGATTCCCGCGGCTTTCTTGGGATCGTTCGGTGGGATTGCTACTCGGATTGACCCGAATATAAAGGACCCTTATTCAGATGAAATATCTGTCGGATGGGAGCAGCAGACGTACAAAGACCTTCGTGTCGGGGTCAATTACTATTATCGCACCTACAAAAACCTGATTGCGCAACGCAATGAAGCGATTCCCTCGACAGATTACAGACCTATCACAGAAATCGCAGGAGCTCCGATCACCAATCCGCTGACCGGCCAGCCCTTGACGCTCTACAACGTAATTCCGGCGAAAGTGGGCGCAACAGATTTTGTTGTAACCAACATACCGGAACTTAACGACAACGCTTATCAGGGAGTCGAGTTCACGGCCACTAAAAGATTTTCCCAGCGTTGGCAGTTGCTGGCGGGATTTACCATTCAGCGTGACAAAGGGGTGTACTCGGCAGCTTTTCTCAACGGATCAATCACTGATGATTTTAATGATCCAAACAAGGACATTAACCGCGGCAATAGCTACTTGAACTACGATTCCACTTATGTATTCAAACTAGCCTGCACTTATCAGCTTCCTTATGCCTTTCTGACCAGTGGAAATTTTCAACACTATACGGGCTATCCGTTTCAGCCCATGAATGTATTCACCGGACTGAACCAGAACTCAGAAACTGTGATCTTGGCTCCGGCGGGTCGATCACGCCTGCCCAGCGTGAATTTGCTGAATCTACGCATCTCTCGCCCAATCAAGCTTAGGGACTCGAGGTTCACGCTCGAGCCAATCGTCGATTTGCTCAACGCAACAAATAGCAGTGCCATTGTGGCCGAATCAAACTTTGTCGGCAGCTTGCATCTACCATCGGACGTGCTCCACCCTTTTGTTGCGAAATTTGCAGTCAGATTGACCTTTTAGATGTATCGACTGCAGCGAATCTCGATTGTGGCAACTGCTAGTTTTGACAGTTTCGCAGCCCTGGTAGTTTTGGCAATATGACCGGATGAGCGGCGATGTTGTGCTATTTGTTTTTCGGAAAAATGAACACCCCAGATGACTACTCTCTCCAAGCCTCACTCCGTCCAATGCGTCCGGGATGTTTATCATAAAGTGAGCCATTGGCTCACATTACGGTTCGTCTTCGTACTTGTCGTCTGCGGCATTTTTTATCGACCTGCAATTGCAGCTCCGGTCAAAGAGGTGAGGCGTGTGCTTCTGCTTTACCCGATGGGTCCATCTTCGCCAACTATTTCTCTTATCGACAGGCAGATCCGCACTCTTCTGGAAGAATCGCCTTATCAGATTGAGTTCTACACGGAATACATGGACACCAATTTGTTCCCTGATCAGGCTTCGCAGCAGCAGATACGTCAATGGTACATTCGTAAATATCGAGACCGGCATCCAGATGTGATTGTCGCTGTGGCGACGGCCCCCATCCAGTTCATGGCCGATGCACATGCGAAATTTTTTCCTCACACTCCTATCGTGTTTTGCTGCGTCCGTGAAGGCCAGATTGATAACACCAAGGTCGACTCTCAATTTACTGGTGTGTGGATGAGATTCGAACCTGACAAAACCGTCGAGGCCGCCCTTCTACTTCTCCCAAGGACCAAGCACGTATTCGTAGTCGGCGGCGCTGCAGCGTCTGATCAGGCACTCAAGAAACTCGTTCAAGAAAGCTTAGGTTCCTACCAGGGACGGCTGGATTTCACATATCTCACAGATTTGACAATGCCAACACTTCTCGAACGCCTCAAGCATCTTCCCGAACACACGGTTGTCTTGTACCTGAATATCCAGCAGGATGCAGCGGGGACCCATTTTTTGAGTGCCACTCAGGCTTTGCCGCTGGTTACAACTGCAGCGAACGCGCCGGTCTTTGTGATGGCTGACACGCTGCTCGAGCAAGGTGCAGTTGGAGGGTATGTTACGAGCTTTTCGGCCCAAGGGAAGGCCCTTTCAGAAATGGTTACAAAGCTTTTGAAAGGCACAAAACCGTTGGCAATTCCGATCGTAAGGGACGCGAGCGTGTACATTTTCGATTGGCGTGCACTGCAACGATGGGGATTAAAAGAACGCAATCTTCCCCCGGGCGCGATTTTGCTGAACCGGCAGCCCACCGTTTGGGAAGCTTACGCGCGGTACATCATTGCTGGCGGCTCTCTGTGCTTAATAGAAATGTTGTTTATTGTCGCCCTGTTGTGGCAAAGGGCTAAGAGGAGACGAGTCCAGTCGTCCCTTGTCGAGCGCTTGGCATTCGAAAAGCTGCTGTCAGATTTGTCTACCACGTTCATCAACCTGCCAGAGGGGCAAGTTGAACAGAAGATAGAGCAAGGTCTCGGCCGGATTGCTGAACTCCTGCAGATGGACCGAATAACGCTCTTTGAGTTCGCACAAGATGGCAGAGACTTGATCGTAAATTCCGCGTGGCCCCAAGGCGGACTTCCGCATCTGCCTCCGAGGGTTAAGGCCGACCGGTGGCCGTGGTGGGCGGGCAATGCACTTCGCGGCGTGGCAGTACTATGCACCGATCCCAAACTTCTGCCCGCCGAAGCATCCGCCGAGGGACATTATCTCCTGCAGGCGGGCATTCAATCTATCGCTAGCGTTCCTTTGCAGATAGGTGGCGGCACTATCGGGTGCATGTCCTTTGTGAGTAAGAATCGCCGAGTGGAGTGGACCGAGGATTTGGTCAGGCAACTTAAGGTCTTTGCAGAAATTTTCTCAAATGCTCTGAAGCGAAAATGGGCGACCCAAGCTTTGGTCGCGACAATTGCTGAGGTCAAGAAAGCAGAGGCTGGCCTACGCGAGAGTGAAGAGAGATTCCGTCTCGTGGCAAACACCGCTCCCGTGCTCATTTGGATGTCGGGTACAGACAGAAAGTTTTCGTATGTAAATAAATCATGGTCGGACTTCACTGGGCATCGTTTTGACTCTGACATCGGCGACGGATGGGCGAAAGGTATATGCGTCGAAGATTTCCAGAAGTGCATGGACATTTACGAACAAGCTTTCGCTCGCCGCGAGCGTTTTCAGATGGAGTATCGTCTTCGCCGCCACGATGGCAAGTATCGGTGGATGGTCGACATTGGTGTTCCGAGGTTCAACGCCGACGGTTCGTTCGCTGGCTACATCGGCTCAGCCATCGATGTCACCGAACGCAAGTTCGCGGAAGAGGCTTTATCGGGCTTCAGCCGCAAGCTAATCGACGCGCAAGAGAAAGAACGTACTCGGATTGCCCGAGAACTTCACGACGACATTAATCAACGTCTGGCTCTATTGGCTGTAGAACTTGAACAGTTGGCACAGAATGCTTCGACCGGGGAGGTTGAACTCAGCACTCACATCCGCGACTTAAGCATGCACGTAGCGGAAATTGGCACCGCGATCCAAACAATTTCCCACCGCTTACATTCTTCGAAGCTGGAGTATCTGGGAATCATTGGAGCCGCCAGGAGCTTTTGCAAAGAGCTCTCTGCACAACATCGGGTTAAGATCGACTTCCGCCACAGCAATGTCCCAGCCACGGTTCCGCGGGACGCCTCACTTTGTCTCTTCCGCACTCTGCAGGAGGCTTTGCATAACGCAGTGAAACACAGCGGAGTGGGGCTTTTCCATGTCACTCTAACGGGTGGAGCAAATGTGGTCGAGCTTTCAGTCCAGGACTCTGGGGTCGGCTTTGATACACAAATGGCACTCAGTAATTCGGGACTCGGCTTGGTCAGCATGCGCGAGCGCGCTAGCCTGGTGGGTGGCCAAATTTCGATTACATCAAAGCCAGGCCATGGAACGCTAGTAAATGTTCGAGTGCCTATTGCAGAGTTGACGAGCACAGCTCAAAGTATGCCATCCAAAGTAATAGTGGGAGCGGCGAATGGAATGCCCTCCGACCTGTCCATTTGACATTCAGCCCGAATTGATTATTTCCACGATTACCCTCCGGATTGTTGCTGATCAGTCCATCATGCTGCGTCGTTACTGGCTTTGACGGAGACGGTTTCAATTTCACCCAACTGAGTGTTTTGACAGGTTAGCCGGAAGGTTCTGAGCGGTAGGATTGCGTGGTTAATCTGGAGCCACCATGTCGACACATCAGCAGAAAACTTGCGCACACATACCCTGTCGTTGCCTGATACCGGAAGGGCAAACATTTTGCGGTGAATCTTGCGAGGACGCGGGATCAGAAGATGTGGAAATCGCCTGCGAATGCGACCATCCGCCCCAATGCTCCCTCACAGCTGCCGACGAGAACGTAGCCTGAGAATACGCGTTAAGCAACTTGTCTGCGGGTGATACGCGGCCAACGCTCGGAGCAAAGCTTGGCGTCGCTATCAAAGGAGAACGCATGTCACGCTCGTTAATCGTGATGCCAGACGACTCGGCAAAATCCATTCTAGATGCTATCGAAGACGCGACAAAATCGTTACGCGTGAAGATGTTCATCTTCTCTGACCCTTCACTGTTGAAGGCTGTGATCGACGCGCGTGCCCGTGGCCTCAAAGTTCGTGTCATGCTGAATCCGGCTCGCCGCGACGGCGAATCAGAAAATGACAAGTCTCGCGTACAACTTGAGGCGGGTGGCGTCGAAGTCAAGGATGGCAATCCCACATACGACGTGACTCACGAGAAGTCTTTGGTAGTCGACGACAAGATAGCCTTCGTACACTCCCTGAACTGGGAGCCCAAAAACTTGACCGAAACCCGTGATTACGCAATTGTCACTACGCATGCTCACGAAGTCGACGAAATAATCGAATGCTTCGATTCCGACTGGGAGCGAAGAACTTTCACGGGAGATCACAAATGCCACCTCATCTGGTGCTGCGGTAACGGCCGCGAACGCATTGCGCAGTTTATCGACGACGCAAAAGATTCACTACTGCTGCAAAATGAGCGTTACCAGGACGCGGTGATAATCGAGCGACTTGTCCGGGCAGCGCGTCGCGGAGTGAAAGTCCACGTCATGGCCCGGCCGCCTCACAAACTTAAGAAGGGCAAGCTGGTGGAATCCGTGGGTGGGATGCGCACCATGGAGGATGTTGGCATCAAGATTCACAAACTAAGACATCTCAAGCTTCATGCCAAGATGCTCCTGGCTGATCATGCCAGAGCGATTATTGGGTCAATCAATCTCGCGCCTGGCACTTTCGATAGCCGCAGGGAACTGGCCATCGAGGTTGGAGATGACCACATCATCGAACGGCTGGCGGATATTGCGCATACCGACTGGAAGAATTCTCACGCTCTCGATTTAACCGACGAAGGGCTTATCGCCGAGTTCGAGGACCACAAGATGGCGGAGCCAGACGAACTGGGACTTGACAAGAATCACAAACACAGGGCCGCGTAGAAGAGCACGGCTCCTATGATTTTTGACAGTTTCGAGCAAGTGAATCAGCTTTTAGCATAAATTCTGCTTGAACTTCGGAAAATTGAAATGTCAAAAGTTAGGCCAACCATTGGAACTGACGGGCTTCCCCTTCCTGTTTTGCCCCCAGAACGCGATGTACGAGTATGGGCGAAACTCGTGCGTATTATGTTCTACACTCCCGGTTTCATGGGCTTACTGCTGATTAAGGCAGGCGAACCGGCGAGTTTCGGCATCACCGTGGAGTTGCTGATGCTTTCCAGTGCCGCAGCTGTCGTGGGCGGACTCTACATCGGCACACAGTCATCGAAAGATGGGGCCGATGACGCTTCGAAGATCTCCGCTTGGAGCGGGGCCCTGGTGCTTGAATTGCTCTCCGTAGTGCCTTTCCTGTGCGCAATTCCAGCGCTGTTTCATGAATTGGCTCACAGCAGGTTATTGCATGCCGCGGTGCCTGGCGCAGTCGACATTAAGCTTGGGGCTTCGGAATTGTTGCCAATGGTAGCCATCTTGCCATTCATGCTCTATCAACTGGCAGGATTCGGAACGATGTCGTATGTCCTGCCCAAAACGCTGAATTGGGCCATCAACGTCGGCATTCTGTTCATGATCACCAGCAGTTACATCGCCTATCGAGAAAACGCATTTGGCCTGGAGAGAAGGCTGGTTGCGATTCTGGTTGTGGCCATGGCAGTTACTGTTTTCTATGGCGTGCTGAAACTCAAGCGCATGCAAATGGTCTACGACGTGAAATGCCCGCCGAAAGGTTACCAGACGGCTGCAAAGGCTGCGTAAGGTGCTGGCACAACTGACAGTTGTGCAGCGCACGGTTCTCTAGTCATGTTATCGGGGCCTCGATTTAACTGAATATTACGGAATCGGAGGATTTATGGGCGCAAAAGTAACGATCGCGAGAATGGTAGCGAGGTTTTCCCTTCTTTCTGGTTTATTAATATTAGTCAGCCTTTCTGGAGTGGCGAGAGATAAGTCGGAAACAATCGAAGCCACTGCCTTCGGGACGGGCACCCAAATGGGCTCGAATGTCGGAGTGACTCTGAATATTTATGATTTTTCGACTCCTGCAGACCGCCAGATTTTGATCCAGTCCTTCGAAAAGAACCAAAACCAGGGATTGGTAAACGCTCTACAAAAAATGAAGGCGGTGGGTCACGTCGAGGTCACCGGCACGCTTGGCAATGACTGCTCCTACATAAAAATGATTCCGACCCCCACGGGGCGAAAGATCGTGTTTGTAACCAATCGCCAGATCAGATTCGGCGAAGCCTACTTTGACACTCAGTCTCAGTCCTTTGATCTCACCGCCGGCATATTGGAAATCAACGATCAAGACAAGAGCAAGAGCACGGGTGTGCTGTATCCCATGGCCCAGCTAATCGTCGACAAGCAAGGCGAATTGCAATGGGACTTAAACCAAAACTCCTGGAGACTAGTTGACGTTATCGATTGGAAGGGCACGCCGGGCGTTAATTAATACAACTGGCCATGCTCACAATCAATCCCTAAGCCGCATGGAGCACGCAGTGACAATTTTGGGCTTGGTGCACCCAAACCAGCTATTAACAAACGCCCTCATTTCGATAATCAGGGCCCTCCTTCTCAGACTGTAACAATTACCAGTTCTGTAGCTCCGCTATTTCCCTTACAAGAATTGCAGCTGTTCAATTTTTTAGGTGCGGGTGGAGTGATGGGCAAACCGAATGAACAAACGCAAATTGGCGGAGCCACTACTCATGTTGGCGATTGCTACATCTGGGCAGAAATTTATTATCTAGATTCCGCCACGGACTACCGCGAATATATCCTCCCAAGTATTCGGGAGACAGCATCAGATTTCGGTGAGTTGGTCATGCTGGATGAAATGACACCCTCTCCATTGCACATTGTGCTTCGTACAATCGCGATGAAAGCTGCTTCCGTTCTGCACGCGGTTAATACTGTGGTACGACTGTGCTTGGGGATCCAGAATTAAAACCACACGAACCCGGGGAACCGAGAGCGCCTGAGAGACCATCCTACTTTCCTTGCAATTCCGCAAGAGCGCTTACCGAGCAAAGTAACCTTCACGATACGAAATGCGCAGTTTTTTGGGACCCTGAACAACGAGTCGATGGAATGAGCCGTTACGCGCCAAATTTGCAGGGGTGTAGCCAATGGCATATTGACTGCGAAGTTCCTTTTCCAAGTCTGAAAATGCCTTTGCGAGATTGTTTCCGGTGTTAGCACGTAATACGTCGCCGCCGGTTGCTTCGGCAAGTCGCTTCATAGCAAGCTCGGCAGCCTCCGCCTCGCTGCTAATATCGATATTGGTGCTCAGCACGTACACAGAACAGTCATTCCGCTGCGCTGCCTCTATGGCCTGCTGCAGATCTATGTGGCTGACGTTGTCTTCCCCGTCCGTGATCAGAATGATGGCGCGTCTCGCCGGTTGTGAATCATTGATTTTTCCCAACTCACGAGCTGCCGCGGAAACGGCATCGTAGATCGCAGTTTCGCCACCGACGTGCAAGCCACGAATGGTTCGTGAAAGCAACATGGTGTCGTTCGTGGCAGATTGCTCCACTCGCGGTTTGTTCGCAAAGCCAATAACTAAAGCTAAGTCCGATTCAGGGCGCACATTGCGCGTCAAGAATTGGCCTGCCTTCTTTTCTTCCAACCCAAAGCTTTCCGCAATCGAGCTGCTTGTGTCCACCACAACAGCAATTCGCAGGGGCAAATTGGCCTGGCGCTCAAAGTAGGTGATGCGTTTTGGCAGCTCACCATTGTCCTGAATATTGAAATCAGATGGCCTAAGATCACGAACAAGCCGTCCCCGATGGTCAGTAACCGTAAGTACAAGATTCACTTCCTGAACTTGCTTGCGAATAGTCAGGGCCGGGGCACGTTCAATAGCGCTTTCACTATCGATGAGCGCCTGCGACTGCGAAAGCGCCGAGACCACTCCCGCCGAGATGAAAATCACTACAGCTGCTGATCGAAAAGACAGAGTTGCAAGAATGGAGATGGCGCTTTTCTTGGTTAATGGCACGCGGGTAACCTGCCGCTCTAAACCGATATTACCTGGCTCGGTTTTGGGAATCGTAAGGCTTCTTTCGCATTGCCAATACTGTCATTACTATCAGGGCTTAAGGCGGCTTTCTGCTCGCATTGCAGCCAAAACCGAAGTGCCCAATATCAGGACAGCCGCTAACAATGCCTCAGTCCCCGCAGTGAAATGAACCCGCGTGAAAGCGAAAGGGTAGCCTGCTGACTACAAACGCTGCTGAAGAATTGCCTTGGGGAAAGAATTGCTTTGATGACAGCGAAGAGGTAGAGGTAGAACACTTGCACTGCTCAATCCCCGAACAACACGTTCGTCAAGGTTCACGAAACGTGTTGTCCAGGATCCAGATTCCTCAATTGGGGGAGGGCTGGAGAGATAGCATATAGAGGACGCTAGGGCTTGTCCTTGCGCTAGAGCAAGGACATCAGTATTTCTGCTGCCAAATTTTCCAGGCTAACCAACGATCAACGATTCGGGAGATTTCAATACGACGCGGCCGCGCTTTTTGGAAAGAACGCCCGCCCGCTCCCAATTACTGAGAACACGACTGGCGGTAAACGGACTAATGTCCGCGAGGCCTGCGAGTTCATCATTCGTCGCGCGAATGTCGATTCCGTCGGAAACGATTTCGCCCGACCGATCTATCAGCCGAAGCAACGTTTCCGCTAGTCTCTCTTCGGCCGTCTTGGTCACCAAACCAAGATGGCGTCCAACGTAGCAGCGCAGATACCCGAGCGCAATCCCTAATCCGTTCTCCGCAAGCATCGGATGCCGGGACACTAGCTTGCACAACACCGAGTGCTTCCACACCAACAGCTCACAATCAGAAATCGCGTCTGCGCTTGCCATGTAGCTGGATCGAGCCTTAAGCATGGATACAAGCCCAATAACATCTCCTGGTGCCAACCATGCCAGCAACACCGACTCGCCCTGCTTGGTAAGGTGGTAGTAATGAGCTTGCCCCTCGCGAATCAGAAACAAATGAGCTGCGTCGTCACCGCCGGTCGTGATGTTGCGCTTGGCGGAAATATAGCGAAGTTCGGCTGAGGCAAGGATAGCCTGCACCGCACTTTGCTCAATATCTTTGAACAACGTGGAAGACTTTAGCGCAGCCGATTCGGATTGAAAGGTTTTCATGACAAAAGAGTTTTCATAACGATAAAACGCCGCCGAGCTTTTAACGCATAGTTGTGCCGCTCGGCGGCTTCAAAACTACTGCTGGAGATGTGTAGATATTTTGCCGTCGATCGCGTTTTAGCAACTGTCAATTGTTACAGGCCTCAGCAATGGACCGCTAAGCAGTCAACCCTGAGCACGTGTTGTCAGCTCCGGCGGGAGCTGACCAAAAGAGTCATGCTTTCTTATTCCGATTAGTCGGCGGCGGATATATACGCAACCCGGCATTTCACATTTTGCTAACAACTAGGCGCGTTAAGTCCTATTACATGTGGTCGAACCCGATCTGATTCGCGGCGATCTGCACGCTACCATCCGGTGATAAGTTGCACTCCAACTGAAGTAAATCCAGCAGCAGCCCAAGTAGCTGTCACTTCTGCCAGTATGCACGAGCCGTCGACGTTTCTAAGATTTGCTGGATGAATCGCTTTGAAAAGTGCCCGCAACGACTGTCCTCACAAACGATGCGGCCGTGGGCAAGAGATCAAAGAAAAATCGAGTAGGCCTTTCGTCTACTCCACAGGAGATGGAGGAAAATAATGTCTATCATTAAAAGTGTTACATTTGGATCCATGTTGTTGCTTGGACTTGCGGCTTGGGCCCAAGAATTTCCCAGGGTAGAAGTGGGAGCGGATTACTCTTATGTTCGCTATGCGCCCAGCGCTTCCTATACAAAAGGGCACAGCTTAAACGGCGGAGGTGGATCGGCGACCTTCAACATCACTTCGTATCTCGGCATCAAGATGGACTTGCAGGGATTCAATAGTAATACCACGGGCTTCAACATTGCGCCGAACGCGACTTTTCCGAACGGTTTAAACGGCAGCGTTTCGGGCAATCTGTTTACCTATTTGTTTGGTCCACAAGTCAAAATTCGGTTGCACGGATTCCAACCGTTCGGCCAATTGCTGTTTGGTGGAGCACACTCAAACGTTTACGGCAACGCCTTCAAAACACTTTGCCAACCGGTGGCAGGCGCCTGCGCCATATCAGGATCACCTGACGGGAATACCGGTGCAATGGAGTTTGGTGGCGGGCTCGACATCCCGATTAACAAAACTATTTCGTTCAAGCCGGCCGAGATTGACTATCTTCTGACGAGATTTTCCAATCCACTGAGCGGAAAAAACAATCAGAGCAATTTTCGGTATTCCGCTGGGATCGTGTTTACCTTCGGGTACGCGGCACACTGAAACCGGCTATAGTGGCCGGGGAAGCTTCTGCAAGTGTCCCCGGCAATTTTACTGGATCAACCTTTCACCGCAAGTCGTCGTAGATCCCGCCCGAAAACCCAGCGTTACTCGCCTCGCTGTACGCCTCTACTGTACGTTCGATCCTAAAGTGATTAAAATCGCCATCGCCTACCAGTGCTGGGTTAATAGCCATATTGCTCTTTTGGCGGGCGTAGCCGCAGCGAGCGCCGTCGCTGCATTTCAGGATTCGGAAGAGTATTGCGGAAGGTTGAAACTCGCCAAAGAGCAAGCGCCTTTTCTAATAGCTTTGATCTACGTTAGTGAGCCGCACATCCGATGTGGTTGACGCTTTCTGAAGTGACGCCCTTGGGACATTCCGCCATGCGAAATAAACACCCCGCAGATGCCGGCCAGATAATATCCTTTGGTGCGCTTCGCAAAGCCACACGGCTCCTGCCTGCTATAAGTCTGTCAGTCGAGATCAGCGACGTAAAAGAAATCAAAGGTAGCTTCCTTGAGAGATTCACAGAAATGAAAATCCATCCAATGGTCGAGCTAGAACCATTAGTCGGGGATCAATGACATCTGTTGGAGCCTGGGCGTTGTAAAACAATCGTAGGGTACGACGACAGTTCCACCAATGTCGCAAACAGTTGTGCCGAAGATCACTAGCAGTCGGACCCTCGTGAAAAAGGTGTCTCTAGCTATTTTCACTCATTTTAAATTCAAGGTCAGGCCAAGCACAATTCCGGACAAAGCAAATTTATTACTCGCGTTTGCGGGTCCGTTTTTCTGGTAATCAGCGTATAGATATCGGTACCCAGCCTGCAATGTTATGCTCGGTTTAAGTTTGTATCCGAGCAGGCCGACGACCTGATAGTCCAGTTGCGAGCCAGCTCCCCATCCACCAACATCGCCCGCGACCGTCAGCACCGCCTTTTGCGAAATGGGAGTTTCAATTCTCCCCCCCACTAATGGGTCCACCCAATCCTGAGACTTCGAGAAATTCAGTCCCAGCAGAGATGGACTAAATTGAAGATTCTCGCCGAAGTGCCAATATCGAAGACCCATCAAGAAATCAGCCTTGAATTTTTCTTCATTAATCACGCGAAAGCCTGTTTTTGGAGTGAAAACGAACATACTTGCTTTAAGATTAGCGGAGGTAGCCGACAAATTTGGAAAGGGCAGCGCCCTGTCGTCGCTGAGTCTGATCCACATCGTATCGAGGGGAAACAATACCCTGTCGTGGCGTACTTCCGCTGCTGCCATGAGTCCGAAACGAAA
>Ga0157372_10000416_pt1 | contig 46749 bp, 43 predicted proteins | sample C55metaG_FD_115307 | JGI IMG/M metagenome (GOLD analysis project Ga0157372, IMG submission 115307) | Corn rhizosphere microbial communities from Kellogg Biological Station, Michigan, USA - C5-5 metaG | ecosystem: Host-associated > Plants > Roots > Rhizosphere > Soil | place: USA: Michigan...
CGCAATGCGGCCGTCGCCCGGATCGAAGCGCAGCATTACTTCGCCCAGGCTCACCAGGTCCCAACGGCACTCCTGCTTTGGCCTGATCTTGAGTCCCATGCTTCTAATTTCAACGACCAGGCCAGTTCACGTCAAATGCGAATAGCTGCACCTTCGCAGGTTTCGATTCGACCAGCCGAATTGGAATTACAACGTGATGTGCTGAACCATATCCTCAAGTTTTTGTCGTTCCGCGTTCTGTTTCTGCTCCAGTTCGGTGATTTCCTTATGCAGAAGAGTGAGGCGGTCCTCCTGCGAATTTAGCTGGTGAGTGTAGCGCGAGACCAAAGCTTTTTCTTCAATGCTGCCTCTCAGCGCTTTCATGTTTTCGCGGATACGCGCCTGGTCGGTGTTGATTGCGTTCAGTTCCATTTGGCGAGTTCCGGTTTCTGCTTGCAACTTGTTGATCTGACTTTTTTGGTCGAGCACTCGCCGGAACGCAGCCTGCAGTTCCGGAGTCATCACGTTTTCGGTTGCAAGGACTTCTACCTGATGCTCGGTGATGTCAGTGAGCATCGAGCGACTCACGTCCTGATGGACCTCTTCAACTGTGAGTTCGTGGGTCTTGTCTGGATCAACAGCAACACGAAAGCGATAGTGCGAGGCGGAGGTTTCTTCGGGCTTGTCGGCGTCGAGGAGCTTCCATCCTGCACGCACGGGATGCTCGATCACGACCTGGCGCGCAGTAGTGTCAGCATTGCGGATTGTGTACTTCACCTTGTCGCGGTGTTCTCTCGAGAGAAACATCACGCCCTTAAGTATTTGGACACGGCTGACCGGCAAATCTCTCGATTCGGATTGCGAAGTGACGCGAATGCCGGTATCTGCCGCGTAGGACAATAAACGGCGTTCATTGGGATGGACGGTTTCTATCAGGCCTTCACCGGCGAATGTTCCACCATCGATGATGTTGAAAGTTCCAGAGTCGAGAGTTAGCCCACTGGCATTCTTGACCCAAAGCGCACGCAATGCCGGCTGACCTGCATTCGCGGTCCATAACGTGACTTTCTCGGCGTCGATTCGCGATTGCAGAATCGGAACCAGCGCTGACTGGTTTTTGCCAATGGTGATTAACTGTTTGAGGTTGTATTCGAAGTAGTCGCCGAGCTCCGCGGCCTGCGCGAGTTGAGCCGTTTGAAGCTGAGCAACTCGAGCGTTTTGAAGCTTTGCGAATTGCTCGAGCCGGTCAAATTGCTTGCCTGCAGAAGGAGCAGCCTGGGGTGGTGGACCGTTTTCGCTTTCGACCTGCACCTGGTCGGTCGTGGCTCCCGGTGCTCGAAACTGGAAAGCTCCGCCTCCAATTCCCCCCGCAACCCCACCGGGAACGCCTCCGACAACTCCGGTTGTTACTTTCTCCTCGTCTTTCATCGTCCCCTCGTGGGTTTGTGGTGTCAGCATGGCCGATTCAGGCAAGGCAACTTCCGGCCTGCGTGCGTACAGCGGCTGAGAGATGTTCTGAATAAAAGACTGTGGAGCTCCGGCGATAAGCGACAGCTGCACGTCTTTCCAGTCTTCGCCAATTGTGTTGTCTACAATGGCCCAGCCCTGGAGCAGAGGTTTTTCGCCAGGCTTTTCCGGAAGAATGATGCGGTACGTGCTCTTCCATACTGGCACTTCGCTGATGTAACTGACGAAGATGTCACGATCACCACTTCCGGTTGCGGAGACCGTCATGCGACGGAGATCACGGGCTCGCGATGAGCCGACAAGGTTCAGGTAGCGGCCGACTTCGTCGTTCAGTTCATGGTCCGCAAGTCGCACGGAAACGCCCGCACCCAGTTCGAAATTCTTCATCTCGCCTGCATCGGTGACAATGGAGAAATCGGTCACATGGTAGGTGGTGCCGGAATCGTTGGTGCGATCTTCCTGCTCAACGCTTAGCACACGCCCGGTTGCAGATTCGCCTTTCGCGGAGACCTCGACGCGTGAACCCCGCAGCGCGGAGAGAAACTCAGCGCGCGTAATCTGCTCGCCAAAAGGCAATCTGAGAGCCCGCAGGCGTTCATCCAGCGGAGCGATGGAGTTGTAGCGAATGTCCGAAATCTTTCCGTTACCCAGATCGACGACGGTCAGTGACTTGAGAACGTCATTCAGCTGGCCGGTAGTGAAATCAATTCCCAGTTCCTGGTTTCCATGGACGCGGGCCGAGTGCTCGAAGTAACCCACGCCATTTTTGTAAAGCACCACCCGTTTTACCGGTAACCGCGCCGAATCGGCGTCTGAATTAGATGATGATTGTTGCGCGGAACCTGGAGCCGCCCCGCCAACCACGAGAATCAGAACGAGAAGAAACCAACGTCCTTTGCGCATTTGAACCCTCCACAGGTGGAGCAATTTAAGACAAGAACGTTGGATATGAATGATGTTGCGATGTGAGCTGAAAGTGAGTTGGTTGCCATTGTCGATCGGCCAAATCAGATTAATCGAGGGCCGCCGCCATAGGTTGACACTCGTGGCTCGTCCTCGGTCCCAACTCAATTGACAACAAGAACCGGATCAAAGTTCCGTCACAATAACGATTAGGCGGCGTCCGCGTATTGGCCCCAGCGGAACGTGACCAGCTGCCGTGGTTACCAAAGGCACAGCAACCGAGCCGACCTGATTGCTTTGTCGGAAGTGAGCTTCCATACTTTTGGATAGGGCACTGCGTTCGATCTCGAACCTTGCCGCGGATTCCAGCGTGTCCGATAACAAACAAATCAAAGCTCTAGGTCTGCGCTTCGCTCGTAGCTTGCAGATGACGGTTAAGACCACGGTCATGTTTACCGTGGAGCACAAAAGCGTAGAGCGCCCAATTCAGCAGAGCTTTGAGCTCCTCAACACTTTGCTTAAGGAAGTCGGGCAGTTCACCTTCGGCTTTGTCGACAATCAGATCATGCTGAACAATTTGCTGACCACCGATCTGTCATTGCGACACCTGGAGACTGAATTCCTGAAGCGTGGAATTACGGCGGTGACATTCGAGCCGGGGCTAACCCTGGGACGGTATCGCAAAGTAATTAACTTGCTCGCGGCTTCGTCCAAGATCATTGAGGAAGCTGGCGGCACGCTTAATTTTCTGGATAAGAACGAGATTGAGGGTGCGCGTATTCTTCCCGCCTCGAAAAACCAGAAGAAGGATGAGCAGGGCGACACCATCATCGACACAGATTCCGAGGCCTACATTCTTTCGAAACAAATGGCGAGCGAACAGGGCTCGCGAGATTTTCTGGATTCGATTGACTCGCTGCTGGAATCGGGCTGTTTTGATCCTGCGGTGCGTAATGACGTGCTTTCGGAGTTTGCGTCACAACAGTTTGATGGTGCCGGGTATGGTGTTCCGATCGCGATGCCGAATCTCGTACCACTTAGAGAAGGGCAAATTGTGGTCGATGCCTCGACGGTAATTGAGTCGGGGGCCGAGGCAGGACAACCTGAAGGTAGTGTGGCGTTCTCAGGCACGGCCCGGGGAGGACCGGGGGGATACGCTACCGGACAGGAAGCCGACGGACCTGGAGCGCAAAACGCGGGCGAGGGCGCCCGCGCCACGAGATCTCAGGGACGACGCGTCGTAGAGCACGCACCGACGGGTTCCCCGGGTCGAGCTGCGGGAGTGGGACAAACCAGCTCGGGCAGTTATTACTACGCCGATGGTTCGGCTCCCGCTGGAGAAGCAGGTTCATCTAATCCGTTAGATGTAGGCCCCTCACCCGGCGCGTGGCGAAATGCGCAAGGACTTCCCTCCTCAGGATCAGGCACTTTCATGGAGATGGTCGAAGCTTCTGTGCAGCGTTCTCTTCTGGAAGAGCGGGGGAATCCGCAGAAATCTTATGCTTCGCTGGCGCGCATCTTGCGCAATACCGGGGTGGACAAGATTCTCGACAATTTTCCCGCCGAGCGGCGCCAGGAGTTAACCAGCCTGCCGCCTGAGAAGTTGGCGGCGGAATACATCGAAAACACTGCGCTGCAACTCGCAGGACAGAAGCTGCAATCAGCCGAAGGACAGCCGCAAAAATTACAGATTGAAGAAGGCGCCATCCGGGTCCTGGCGCGCAGCTTGCAGGCTACCCAAATGGCCGACCGGCTGGCGCAGAAACTCGCGAAGTTCATAACAGATTTTTCCGTGCCGCAACATTTACAGGAAAAAATCCGCGAGGAGTTGCAATGGAGCACGCTAAGCGGCAGCAAGAGATATGCCCGCCTAATGGAAATTAAGCGTTACTCATCGACCGATTTCCGGCGAGTAATCGATCTTGCAAAAGAGCTGATAAAGGCACGCGAGATGGACCGCGCCACCGCTTTGGCTACTCATTACTTTGACTTTCTTGATGACCGAGGCCAATTCGACGTAACCGAATTGAGCCGCGCGCCGGAGCTGATTCGTAGCATTCCCCTGGCCCAGGCTGGATTCGCGTCCAAAACAACCGAGCGCCTCGGCAAAGCATTGATGCGAGAGGATCTTTCGGACTTTATTCATGCCCAGGCGGCGACCACCTTGACGGTCCTGGCCCAATCCGTGGCTTCATTTGAAGATTTCCCCGACGTTCTGGCAATTGGCACGCTACTTGACGGCTCGCTTAATCGCGATCCGGAGAAGCATAAAAAATGCTGTGGCAATAACCTCGGTAGATTACTTCCGGCGGCCGCCATCGAACGCATTATCGAAATGTTTCTTCTACAGCGCGGCGATTCCGTATGGGGCAAGAGCTCAGCCACGTTGCTACGATTTGCCGCCCCCGCGAGCGTTGAAAGCGTGTTCAACCATCTCATTCACGAGCGCGACGCTCGCAACCGCTTGGCCCTCATCCGGCTCATTGGCCAGATGGGGAAAGCGAGCATAGAGGTCGCTTACAAATATTTGAAGGACGAGCGTTGGTATGTAGTCAGAAATATCTGCGGTGTCCTGGCAGAACTCAAAGATCCTGATCTCGCCGACCACATTGTGCCCGCGCTTGAACACCACGACCCTCGCGTTCAGCAGGCCGCGTTGAAAGCACTGGTACGCAGCCGGACGGTCCGCGCCGCACCCGTCATGGCTAATTCGCTGTTGAAGCTGGCGCCTAATATTCTCGATGAAGCTCTCGACGAACTGATGTTTCTCAGGCACGTGAAAACCATCGAGGGACTGGAAGCGTTCATTTGTGGCGCGGGAACAAATCTGGCTGCGTCCAAAAAAGCAATTCAGGTCCTGAATGCGATCGACGTTGAAGAAGCCCTGGAAGCGTTGGCGATGATCCTGCGCAATGAAACCGTGGACATCGTCATTCGGCGGAGCGCGCTGCATGCTCTCTCGAACAATCGATCGGAAGAGGCGGTCGCGCTGCTGCAGGAATTCGCCAAGACTCACGGCCAATTGGCAGAAGAAGCCGGCTTAGTACTGAAGAAAGCCGCGGCTGCAAAATAACTAGGTTGCGCTCCCCTGGGCGCTGGCTTTTTGCAGAGACTTAAAATCCCGTAACGACAATTCCAGTCCGCCGAAGTCGGGATGATCGTTGTAACCGAGATTGAACGCGATATCCAGAAGATCGCCCGGCAGCAGTTTTTCCTGCTGAGCCCGTTCCGCTAACCGCCATCCCATGGCGTTGTAAGTCAAAGCACGACGCCAGCCGTTAGCAGCATGGTTTTGAGCTGGCGATAATTTCATCCGAACATGTTTTTCTTTGAGGACCTTGAAGGGCGCGGTAATTCGCGCGGCCCGCGCACAAAAAATCGGTTCGTGATTCCCTGCCCCGAATGGCTCGAGTTTTTGTAACGCAGAGAATAACTCAGGTGTGATCGCATCCAGCGCGAGTTCAGCGTCGATGTTCAACACAGGCTCGAAGTCGGCTAAGGTCATTCGCGAGCGAGCATATACGTCTAAGTTGGAGCGCAACTCAGCCACTCGCGAACACGGCAATGAAAATCCAACTGCATGCGAGTGTCCACCATACCGGGTGAACAGACCCGCGCAAGACTCGAGAGCGTTTAACAAATGAAAGACTGAAATCGACCTTCCGGATCCGTGTGCTTCGTCCCCGTCGCGGGAGATCACGATCGCCGGACGACCATAGCGTTCGACTACACGAGTCGCGGTAATTCCGATCACCCCGCGATGCCATCCTTCGCCATCGATGACCATGCAGTAAGAATCGCGCAGTGGCGCGTCTTCAGCCAGTCGCTCTTCGATCGAGTTCACAATCCGCCGCTCTTCTTCCTGGCGCTCACTGTTCAATTTGTCGAGACGCTCCGCAATCTCGCGCGCCTGGGCCGGATCTTTCAAAGTGAAAAGATCGATCACGTCTGCGGCGATATCCATCCGGCCGGCAGCATTAATTCTCGGCGCGATGCGGAATGCAACTTCCTCTGATGTCAGCGGCCGACCGTCCAGACGCGACAACTCCAGCAATGCCTTTAAACCTGGATTTACCGCCGTGCGTAACGCATTCAACCCCAGGCTGGCGATGACCCGATTTTCTCCGTGTAACGGAACAGAATCGGCGATGGTCGCAATGGCCGCAATTTTCAGAAACGAAAGCAGCAATTGCGTCTGGTCGCGGTGTGGTAATCGCCTCGCCAGTAAAGCTTGCGCAAATTTAAAAGCAATGCCCGCCCCGCAAAGCGATTTGCAGGGATACTCGCATCCCGGCTGATTGGGATTGACTACGGCAAAGGCGTGCGGCAAACCATCCGGCCCGGGAAGGTGATGATCAGTGATGATGAGATCGACGCCCGCGCGTTTTGCACTCTCCGCCGCGGCAAACGCCCGGGTCCCAGAATCGACACTGATCACCAACCGAATGCCGGCGCCGGCAGCGCGTTCGATGACATCTCCGCGCAAATCGTAGCCTTCACGAATTCGATGCGGCACATGAAAGTCGGCGGTTCCTCCGCACAGTTCGATCGCGGCCTTCAGGATGACGACGGCCGTGGTGCCATCGACGTCGTAATCGCCATAAACCAGAATTCCCTCTTTGCGCTCGATGGCGGCTTCGAGCCGTTCGACTGCCGCTTTCATTCCGGTCATTAATAAAGGCGAATGCAATTGGTCGAGTGAAGGAGAGAGAAAAACAGCGGCTGCTTCCGCGGTATTTACTCCGCGAAGAAGTAGAAGTTTGGCAATTATCGCTTTGACTGGGAGAGATTTAGGAAGAGAGTCGAGTGAGGAGATCGCTTCGGCAAACGCCTGCACCGCCGCCGGTTCAACCTCTCTCAGGTTCCAACGCACGGTCTAGGGCTCTTCGTCCGTGCCGGAGCCATCGATGGCGATGCCGCCGAAGTCCTCGGAGACTTCCATAAGCCGTTGGTAGTGGTCGTACCACTCGGTGGAGACTTCGTAAATCATCATCACGCCCTGAAAGGCGAACCCCAGCTGCACGAAACCGGCTTTGCCGAGATAAGTTCGCAGCCAGCGGGCGTCTTCGAGGTCCTCATCGCTCGAAAATTCGCCGCTGCTCAGGCGTTCAATCATGGAATCCAGCTCTTCTTTTTCCAAGGTCCAGGAATCCATGGTCAGGAACGGCGAGCCGGCCGCTTTCGCCAGCTCCACAAAATCCTTCCACCCTTCGGCAGGATCTTCTCCCGGCTTCCACATCACGGCTTGCACTTCTTCGTGATCGACATAGCCCGGAAAACGGCGCATGCCATGGCCCTCGATAAAGGCCACCATATCGTCCTTCAGGGTCGCTAAATTGTCAGGCAGGTTCGACATCTCTAATCGAGCATTGTATGCCAGTTAGCCACCAGTCGTCAGCCTGTTAGCTGTCGGCTTCAGCCTGCCAGCCGTCAGCCTTCAGCTATCAGCTCTCAGGAAAATAGGCGGTTCAAATGCAGTTCCGGATGACGAATCGACACGAGCCACTTTCGTCAAAAAAGGAGCAGCACGCGAAAACGGGCGCTGACTTCCGGTCGCAAACTCACACCGGCTGACGGCTGATAGCTGAAAGCTGACAGCCGGTTTTCCTGTGCTAAACTAAAAATTCAACTTACAACTTCTGACCACACATGCTGCTTTCGAAAGAATATGTGGGCTACTTGGCCCGCGAAACCGCCAAACGACTCGTCGCCTCCGAATTCATTGAAACCAAAAACCTGCAAGTGGTTACGGAGAAGGTCCATGCTGCCATGCTTGATGAATTCGGGCTCGAGGACCGCATCAATGACGAAGTTCGTGTAATCCTCGAGGCCTATTCCGACGAGATGCGCAACAGCGGCGCTGATTACCAGGAGATGTTCCGCAAGGTGAAAAACGAACTCGTCCGCAAGTACAAGGCGGTGCTATGAGGGTCAGCCGCGACAAGGCCAATAAGGTTGCGCACGTGGTGGCCGACGCGCTTGCAACCGTGGACGAAGTGGATTTTGTCGAAGACCGCAATACCATTCGCCTCGAAGTCCGCAAAATTCTCGAAGATTTGTTGAATCAGGAAGAGCGCATGGATAAGTCCGCCCGGCAGAAGATTGAAAGTCAGAAGCGCACCATTCTTGAAGGCAGCCAGGAATGGGACATTCTCTACCGCAAGTACTACAACGAAGAAGTGAAAAAGCTGGGCGTTTAATTTTTGGCTGTTGACCTGCAAAAAATAAACGCCGGAGCTCTTCCGCCGTTCTGCTCTAGGCACTCATTAAGCTGCTCGGCTCAGAGCGTCTGAACCATGCTGCTTGACCATCTTGTTGTAATTACCCATGATCAAGAACGGAGCGGCCCATTGTCCGACGAACAATGCCCAGCTATTCTTCCCGGAAAATTTCAGGATCGCCGACGCGACCATGGATCCCACCGCCAGTCCAAGATACACACTCGATGGCGCACCCGATGTGATCGCCTCGATCGATCCCGTTATACGATCTTCCGAAACCTGTCCCTGTTCTACTCTGGATTGCATTCTACTTCTCCTGATGATGATTTTGATTGCCGTGTTTGGATGCTGCCGGCAGTGTCTTAGGAATGAAAACGTCGCTAAAATCGCAAGCTGCTTAACAAATGCAGGAGCGCCATTGCTAAAAGTACTCCCTGCTGACCGTTCTAGTTTCGCGCGATAATGCGAGAAGTGTTTGCGCTCAAGTTTTCAGAACAGGTTAAGCAAGCTGCGAGGAACGCCGGCTTCGACGTCGCCGGAATCGCGCCAGTCGACAACTTTCCCGAACTCGAGCGATTTCCTGAATGGATCGCCGGAGGCCATGCCGGCGAGATGAAATATCTCGAGTCGCGAAACGAATCTGGCGAGTTGCGGCGGGCTTCGTTGGCTAACAGCTTTCCCTGGGCCCGCAGCGTGGTGGTCTGCGCCATCAACTACAACACTGCTCACCCTTATTCGACGACTGTGAACGATGCGTCGCAAGGGTGGATCTCTCGTTACGCGTGGAGCCGCGAGGACTACCACGAATCAGTTCTGCGACGATTGCGCGAAGTCGAAAACAAAATCCGAGAGGGCGCGGAGGGTCCGATTGAAACCCGCGCTTATGTCGATACCGGTCCGATTGTCGAACGCATCTACGCGAAATATGCCGGAGTAGGCTGGTTGGGCAAAAATACGTGTCTGATCAATCAGCGGATCGGGTCCTGGCTTTTTCTGGGCGTAATCGTGACATCGATCGAATTAACGCCAGACCTGCCCGCGCCCGCCCGGTGCGGTACTTGCACTCGCTGTATCGAGGCCTGCCCCACGCAAGCCTTGATCGCACCATATGTACTTGATGCCAACAAGTGCATTTCGTATCTCACCATTGAGAAGCGCGGCGCAATTCCTGAAGACTTGCGCGAAGGCATGGGCCGCCAAGTCTTTGGCTGCGACATCTGCCAGGATGTTTGCCCGTGGAACCGAAAAGCGCCGTCAAGCGAAAAGCCTGAATTCCAGGCTCGCGAAGGACTCGTGAATCCGGCACTGGCGTCGCTGGCAGAAATTTCGGAACAAGAATTTCGAGAAAAATTTCGCGGTTCACCGGTTAAGCGCACCAAACGTTCGGGGCTTCGTCGAAACGCATTAATCGCAATCGGCAACAGCAGGAACCGTTCCTTGACGCCGATAGTTGAGCGCAGTTCCTGCGATCCCGACCCAGTTGTTTCTGAAGCCGCATCCTGGGCAAAGCAACAGCTGCTCAAATAATCCAGCTACAAATTCTCGTTGACCGCTCAGCGTCTCTCGCGTAGGCTGTGCCGGTTTGTAATAGTCCGTCATTTCTGCCGTTCACAAGGAGGAATATGGTCCCCATTCACGCGTTGTGGTTGCCAATCCTGCTTTCAGCCGTGCTCGTGTTCGTTGCCAGTTCCATCATTCACATGGCGCTCCCCATCCACAAAAGCGACTACCGTAAGCTGCCCGACGAGGAGAAGGTGCTCGACACCATGCGCGCCAGCGGTGTGACTCCGGGCCGCGAATACCGTTTCCCTTATTGCACGCAGAAAGAAATGAAGTCGCCCGAAGCCATCGACAAATTTAAACGCGGCCCCGTCGGCTTGCTGGTGGTAATGCCAAACGGCGCCATGAGTATGGGAAAGTTCCTGGGCCAGTGGTTTATCTATTGCGTGGTGGTGAGTATTTTCGCAGCGTATCTGACCGGCCGCACGCGTATGGCAGGCGCTGACTGTCCGGAAGTATTCCGCGTCGCCGGCTGCACCGCTTTTATCGGATACGCACTTGCGCAGGCGCAGAACTCAATCTGGAGAGGCGTGACCTGGGGGATAACTCTGAAGCATATGCTGGATGGCCTCATCTTTGGCCTGCTCACCGGGGGAACGTTCGGCTGGTTATGGCCAAAATAACCAACCCAAACTGTCTATAGGAACGGAATATAAGCAGGAACGCTGCGTTTGTAGTCCTCAAATTCTTCACCGAAATGTGAAGCCAGCAGGCGCTCCTCTATCCGGACCCTGATCTCCGTGCCGATCACGAATAGCAGTAAGGCAGCGACAAATAATTTCCATCCGGCAATAATCACTGCGGTGGCGCAAAGGACCAGCAGCATCGAGGTGTAAATCGGATTTCGCACAAGCGCGTATGGACCTGACCGCACCAGCCTATGGTCGGCGCCCAGCGCCGCATCAACCCGTAACTGGCCGGCAAGAGCTCGCGAAGACGTCCACGATAGCAGTGCCGCCAGTGCAAACAGAGTAATCGACACAACCGCACGCCAGATCGGCAACGGCCGCTCCCAAAAGTGGCGTTGCCACAGCAGCGAGAACGCCAGGAATTGCAGCAACAAGCCCCAGCGAGAGCGGGAATTCACCACTCTGGCGGCGGCAGTACCACGATGCGCCGGAACAAATGGATAAAACCAGGCAACTACACCGGTGACGATCAGCAGGTAAGCATATACCGGCATGGCACGCAATCGTAACTCAAAATTGTCAGGCGGGAAAAACAGCGATGGCTAAATGAACAGCTCGTCCTGCGGGGCGGCGACGGAATTTCTCTCCCGTCGACGTGAAAATAATGCTTCAAAACCTGCGCTCACGCCGTGCATCAATCCAGAGAGTTGCTTAACCGGAGAAACGACCGTTTTCTGCACGACCTCGCGAGTCTCTTCTAATTTGTCCATAGTGCTGTTAACGAATTCGTCGGCGCGAATCACTTGCAGGCGAGTGCGATCCACAATGTCAGTGAGGGTCGCGTCCACTCGCTCCATTTGAGTGCGCAGCATGGTGGTGGAGACACTGACATTGTCCACAACGGTGGTGATCTTCGGCCGCAATTCGCTCATCATGGAATGGGCCAGTTCCGCAGTGGGTAGAACTTTAGTTTTGACTTCTTCCGCCAGGGATTCCACCTTCGCGCTGGTTTTGCGCATGGCAAAGTACATACCGGCGAGTATGCCAGCCTGCAGGAGCACCGCCGCAGCAGTCACCGCGATAAAAGTTATCAACCAACCATTCATATTCATGCGTGGCTCGGCAGTTCAAAAGCTAAACGTTTTCACCATCGCCTTTTGCCGCAGAAACCTTTTCACGATAGGCTCGCCGTCCGGCATCAACCGCCGACCGGACCTGTTCTCTTTGCGCGTTGTAAACCTCGCGACCCTTCTCGGCCCAGGTTTCGGCGTGTTCGCGAGCGTCTTCGGCGCGCTTGCGCAAAAAGTCTCTGCCCTCTTCAGCTTTGGCCATCAAGATTTCGCGCGTCTCATTGCCCGACTGCGGCGCGTATAGAAGTCCAACCACGGCTCCGATTCCGATTCCGGTCAGAAACCACAAAAAACCGCCGCCATTTCGCTCCGACATACCAACCTCCACAAACTTCGAACACACGGATGGTAGCATCCGTCCTAGCGAATTACAATTCCAGCGCCCTTGTGCTCTGGCCGTTCACGCGAGAGAATGTTCCGTTCCGACTCACGTCTAAAATCGGGAGCAGTGCCTTTGTCTGATCGCAAATACCGCCAGCACGGATACCAGGATAGCGGCGAGAAACCCCAGAAATCGTTCTCACCTCAGGCTCCGCCTCGCAAGGACGACACTTATGGTCCACGGCCAGTCCACATGACGGGGACGCATTCGGTATCACGCTGCTCGCAGTGCGGAACATTGTTGACTTCCCTTTCGGAGCCGTTAGGCCAGTGCCCGAAGTGTGCATTTGAATTGCACTCCTGCAAACAGTGCTCGTATTTCGATCCATCATGCCGTTTCGAGTGCATGCAGAAGGTACCTGAAAGAATCGCGAAGAAGGACGCCCGCAATGAATGCACGTTTTATTCAATCAGCGTGCGGGTAGAAAAACAGACCTCGACCGGTCCAGCGGCGAAACCTAATTCTGCGCGCCAGGCGTTCGATAACTTATTCAAGGACTGAGAAACGATTGAAAATTTCAGATGCAGATTTCAGATTCGAGCGCTCTCTACCGAAGCAGGTCTCAATCTGAAATCGCGTCACGGCTTCTGCGTTGGGCGGAGCAAGACCTCGCTGGCAAACGATTGCGGCGCCTGGGTTACCAGCATTGCAACCACGTGGGCCACATCGTCAGGCTGAAGCATTCTGTTTGGATCTTTTCCCGCATGCGGGCTCAACTCAGTATTCACCGACCCCGGGCAAACAACTGCAACGCGAATGTTGTGAGGACGCAACTCCTCGGCTACCGAGTAGGTAAGGCCATTGAGTCCCCATTTTGACGCTGCGTACGCGGCGCCATTGGGCAGGGCATTTTTCCCCGCTAACGACGAGATGTTGACGATATGGCCGGTTTTGGCCTGAATCATTAGCGGCGCGAAGCTGCGAATGCAGTAATAAACCCCGCGTAAATTGGTATTCAGGACCTTTTCCCACGCTTCCGGTGTCAATTCATGTAGCGGCGCGGCGAAGGAGCCTACGCCGGCATTATTGACCAAGATATCGACACGACCGAAGGTTTTTTCAACGACGTCGGCAAGCGCTTGCACGGAACCGGAATTGCACACGTCGCATTGCACGGCCTGGCTTTGCCCTCCGCTCGCGGTGATGTCTGCGGCCGTAGCTTGCAGGGGCTTCATTGATCGTCCGCAGAGAACCGCAGTAGCGCCAAGCGCAGCTAGCCGCTGCGCAATAGCTGCTCCAATACCGCGCCCCGCGCCGGTTACGACCGCCACTTGTGCCGTAAGAGGCTTGGCGTCTTTTGAATCCATATGCCCGATTTCCTTTCACAAGTTGAAAACCACACAAATATCCCGATATGCATCTTAGATGTGAAAGGCGAACCTAGAAGCGAGAAACTTGCTTAACTTGAATAACATACATATAATCCCGCTCACCGGAACTCGTCTTTCGCCCTGGCAATTCTCAGGCGGCGCTGTGGAGTTCAGGGTCTTGTCTTCGCTCTACCGCGATGCAGTCGAGGGTTTAGATTCAGATTTACCGTTGCAGCGATTTCCTGAAATTCAATTTCCTAAGGATTCGAGGAGCGATTGGAAATGAAAACAACTGTTCTGGCGTTTGTGCTGGTGACCGCATTGGCGGCCGGCGCACAAGATGCGACTCCACAGCAACCCCAACCCGCCGCACCGCCCGCCGCCGGACAGCAGCCTGCCGGACAACAGTCCAGCGCGGCTGCGCCGGAGATCAAAGACCCTGCCGAATATAACGCCTACATTGGGGCAATTCAGCAGAAGGACGCCAATGCAAAAGTGAGCGCGCTGGAAGCATTTCTTACCCAGTATCCCAACAGCGTGATGAAGACCACGGCTCTGGAATTGCTGATGGCTACCTATCAACAAACTGGCAACCAGGCCAAAGTAGTGGAAACGGCGAAGCGCGTACTCACCGCAGACCCCTGTAATCTACGAGCGTTGGCGCTATTGAGTTTCCTGGCGCGGCAGGGTGTCACTTCCGGGCAGAATCCGCAACAAAACCTGTCTGACTTGACACAATATTCCGGGAAAGGTTTGGAATGTCTGCAATCAGGGCCAAAACCGCCAGGTGTTTCAGACGCCGATTATGACAAGCTCAAAAAACAGGTCGGGGTCATCTTCAGCGGCGGCGCTGGTTTTGCCGGATTGCAAAATAAGGATTACGCGAAAGCTCAGACAAATCTGAAGGCTGCGGTGGATGCCGAACCGAATGATCTCCAGAACGTTTACCCTTTGGCGATGGCATATCTAGGGGCCAACCCGCCTGACACGTTGAATGGACTGTTTTATATCGCGCGAGCGGCCAGCCTGGCTCCTGCAGGCCCGGCCCAGAACCAGATTCAAGCCTACGGCGAAAAGGTCTACAAGAACTATCACGGATCCGATGATGGTTGGACAGACTACGCTCTGCCTACCGCAAAGACCGCTACCGCTCCGCCCGAGGACTGGGGAACAAAGATCACGAAATATGTTCCGCCCACTCCAGCCCAACAGGCCCACGACCTTGTAAAGGACAAGACCCCGGATCAGATCAAGCAGCTGAGCTTCGGCGAGTGGGAACTCGTTCTTTCTGCGGGCACCCCGGAAGACCAGGACAAGGTCTGGAATGTAATTAAAAACGTGCCATTGCAGATGGAAGGCAACGTTATTGAGGTCACGAGTCCGACGGAACTTCACATCGCCGGCAGCCAGGATGATATCGAGCAAAAGCGCGCCGACATCACCTTGACGATGTCCGGTCCAATCCCCAAGCTCCGCATGCCTAAGCCTGACGATACCTTCGACTTCGAGGGCACGCCCGCTTCCTACACTGCGACCCCGTTCATGATGATGATGAGCGACGGAAAACTGCTGAAGAAAGCTGGCACACCGGCCCCCAAGAAACCGGTCCACCGTCGGCCGACGGCACACAAAGCGACACAGTAACATGTAGTGGTGGTTGAAATAAGAGGCAGCCCTTCAATGGGCTGCCTCTTTTTGTTTGAGAAAAGCGACCTAGCGGGCGAACTTCTTCTCAAAAGTAATTGGCCGGGCAGCACGTGGCGGACGCCTTCCGCCATCGCGGAACTCGCGAACGTCAAGCTTCAGCTCGGAAATGGTGCGGCTCAGGGTGTTGCGATGCATTCCCAACTGCCGCGCCGCACGGCACTGATTGCCTTTGTTTTCTTCTAGAACAGTTGCGATGAAGCGCTTCTTGAATTCTCGGACCGCTTCGGAATAAAGAATGTTGCTCTTATACATCTGGTGGACAAGCGCTTCGAGTTGATCTTTCACAGGATCTCTCTTTCCGTTTTATTTAAACGGCCAGACTACAAAAGCTAGTACTTACCACCATGACGCGGCGTAGCCGCTTGCCCGCGCCGTAAATAATCCAATCCTTGATAAAACTGCGACCGCAACTCGGACGGCGCCACCCAAATCGCCGCCCGTCCTACTACCTGAAAATACGGCGCCAGCGAGGATCCTTGCAGCCAGCGCGAATTCGGAGCAAATGCTGTGATTCCTAACAACACAATTGCCACCAGAAGACCGCCGCGCACCAGACCTAACAGCCCACCCATAAATCGGTCGATGCCGCTGAGCCCAACTTCTTTTATCAGCCAGCGAACGGTCCGCCCCAAAAGCCCAGCCAGAACCATCACCAGGGTAAAAATCAACATGAACGCCACAATTTCCGCCAGCCATCGCGAACTGATGTATGGCGATAAAAAAGCGGTCAAGCGCTGGTATTGCCAGGCGGCGACGATGTATCCGAAGACCGCGCCGGCAATGGCAAACGCCTCCTGAAAAAAACCAGAAATCGCTGCCTGAACTACTGACACCAGCAGCACCAGCACGATGACCACATCGGCAATGTTCACGCGGCGCGCTCCCCTGCAGCGCCGTTTCTACACATCCAACTCACGTCCAGTTATTCGGCGATACGCCTCCACATACTTCTCTCCGGTCTTGCGGGCCACCTCAGGCGGAAGCGCAGGCGCCGGCGGTTGCTTGTTCCACTTAATCTCCTCGAGATAGTCGCGGACGTACTGCTTATCGAAAGACTCTTGCGACATCCCGGGCGAATACTTGTCCGCGGGCCAGAAGCGCGATGAATCCGGCGTAAGCACCTCGTCGGCAAGGGTGATTCCGCTGGCGGTGCGGCCGAACTCAAATTTCGTATCCGCTATGATGATGCCTTTTTGCCGCGCGTAGTCTGACGCCTTCTTATAAATTGCAAGACTCAGGTCGCGCAGTTGGCGCGAGTCTTCCGGATCTACCAGCTGGGTCATGTGCTCGAACGAAATATTTTCGTCATGCCCGGTCGTCGCCTTGGTGGCGGGAGTGAATATGGGCTCGGGCAGCTTTTCGGACTCGCGCAGCCCGGTTGGCAGCTTTATGCCGCAGACGCTTCCTGAGGCTTTGTACTCTTTCCATCCCGAGCCCGACAAATAGCCGCGCACCACGCATTCCACGGGGAACATTTCTGCGCGCTGCACCAGCATGGATCGGCCGCGAAGCTGATCGGCGTACGGTTTAACCTCTGCCGGATATTTGCTCACGTCGGCCGTGACCAGGTGATTGGGCACGACATCTTTAAGAAAATCGAACCAGAACAAGGACAGCTGCGTGAGCACTCTGCCTTTGTGGGGAATCCCTGTAGCCAGCACGTAGTCGAAGGCCGAGATACGGTCGGTGGCAACAAAAAGTAAATGGTCGCTCCCTACCTGATAAACGTCGCGGACCTTACCGCTCGCGAAAAGTTCCAGATCGGGGAAGTCAGTCTGTAGAAGGGCGGAGTCGATAGTTTGAGTAGTCATGAGGAAATCTTAGATGTAGAAATCGTCGCGTATTTTAGCCGCTCAGAAATTTTTGTCAACGGGAGAGAATCATATCCGATTTTGAGCTTCTCTGTTTTCCACCGATGGGTAATTGACAAAGGAAAACTCTGATGGAAGTGGCGGCGGGTGCGGGATTCAGGGTTAGTGGGTTGTGGAAATTATTGCAAGCGCAATAATTTCACGCCAGAGTTGTCGTTTCGAGCAGAGTGTCAGAAAGGATAAATTGTCACGCCGTCGCTCCGAACCTGACCGACACCAGCTTCGAAACGCCGGGCTCCTGCATGGTTACGCCGTAAAGTACCGGCGCGATACTCATCGTCTTCTTGCTGTGAGTGATGAGCACGAATTGGGTCTGCACGCTCATCTCTCTCACTAGTTCGGTGAAGCGGCCAATGTTGGCTTCGTCGAGTGGGGCGTCAACTTCGTCGAGGATGCAGAACGGACTCGGCTGGTATTGGAAGATCCCGACCAGCAGTGCCAGTGCGGTCATGGCTTTTTCTCCACCTGACAGCAGCAACACATTTTGCAGCCGCTTGCCCGGAGGCGATGCCACCACGTCAATACCGCTCTCCGCGCAGTTTTCGAGGTCGGTGAGTCGCATCATGCCGTTGCCACCGCCGAAGAGCTTTTTGAATGTGACCTGGAAGTTTTCGTTGATCTTATTGAAGGCTTCTTCAAACTTCTGTCGGGAGAAGGTATCGATCTCCTTGATGGTGGCCTGCGTATTCTCGATCGAATCCAGCAGATCTTTTCTTTGGGTTTCAAGAAACGCCTGACGTTCGGCAGCTTCTTTGAATTCTTCGAGCGCCATCATGTTAACTGGGCCCATGGCGTTGAGCCGCGAGCGCATGTCCTGGCAAGATTGATCTTCTGCGACCAGCTCTTCACCAGACACTCGCGGCAGAGTCGGGTCCGCCATCAATTCGGTCCGCTCAACTCCGAGATCATTCATGCAGGTCTGCGCCAGATACTCAGCATCGGATTGGAGCTTTACCGCCGCAGTCGACACTTCAGCTTTGCGATCACGCAGCGCATCGAGTGCATGGCGCGCGTCGCGCAACATGGCATCGATCTCGCCAATTCTCGCGCGAACTTCGTCCGATTCAACCTGCAGCAGGCCGGCGCGCGTTTCGCAGGCGTTCTTCTCGGCGTCGAGATCGAGCAACTTGTCGGCAATTGACAGATTTTCCATCTCGCGCTGCGATTTTTCTGACGACGCAGATTCAATCTGCGATAACAACGACGCGATCCGTGCCTGCATCTCGCCTACCAGTTGCTCAATTCTCTGCAGCACTGAAGCCGCCGACCGATGCCGCTCGGCCAGCGTTGCAACTTGCGACTGCCGCTCTGAAACGCTCATAGCCGTGGCGTTGCGATTCTCGCGCAATAAGGCAAGTTGCTCTTGCGCCGATGCCGCCAGCCGCTCCAACTCTGCGCGCTTTTCTTCCACCAGCGCAATGTCAACCTCACGGTCAACCATGATCTGCTGGTGGGACGCGCGTTCTGCTGCCAGCCTGCTCAGTTCTCTCTCACATACCTCGCAGCGTTCACGCACCCGCGTCATCTCGGAATCGATCTGCCGTAGGGCGTGACCCGACGTCATCGCCTGTTTTTCAGAATCGCGTTTTTCAGATTCCAATCGATCAAGCAAAGAACTCAATTCCTTGATCTCATGTCCGAGATTCAAAACGCTGCTCTCCTGATCGCGCAGCGCCATTTCCAATTCGTTCAGCACTCGCATGACGTCCCGCAATTCGCGCTTCATTGAGAGCGGACCTTCGGCGCGCTGTTTGCCGCCGGTGACGGTCACGTTGTGAAAGCACTCGCCATTCTGCGCCAGAAAAAACGCATCGGGATTTTCGAGCGCCAGATTACGAGCGAATTGCGGGTCGGGAACGATGTAGCCGTCGCGCAACTTGGGAAGAATTACTTCCAGCGATTTTCCGAATCCATCGAGCACGCGAATGGTGTGCTTCAGAGGAACAATGGAAGCGTGCGGCGGCTCCGGCTGGCCGTCAGCAACCGCGAAAGAAAACCGCGCCTGAGAATCTTCAGGATGAACCAGGAATGTGGCGCGACCGTTCACATCCGATCGCAGCAGACGCAAGCCTTCGTCGGCGGCGTCCCATGACTTGACCACGATGTAATTTAACTCGTCACGCAGAAAATCTTCCACCATCGATTCGTAGCGCGGCTCGACTTCAAGAAAATCTGCCAACACCCCGACTGGCGCAAGACCTCCCTGCATGCTGCCCGACTGGAACAAACGACGCACCGATTCAGTTGAATAGCCGTGCTCAGCGATCACTGCCTCCAGCGAACTTCTCTTACCCAGCGCGGAGGCATATTCAGCCCGTAGTCCATCGAGATGGTTCTTGCCTTCCGTTTCCTGACGGCGCTTGAGCGCCAGCAAGTCTCGAGTTTGCGCGATTTCTTCGGTCAGTGCCGAAACTCGTTGCGACACCGATTCAAATTCGAGCGCCAGTTGACCGCGTTCGCCTCCGAAGGTTTCTGCCTGCGCGCGGGCTGTCGCCATTTCGCTCTGTAGGCGCTGAGCTTCGCGATCGGCTGCGGCCATGCGCTCCTCGGCTTGAGTCAACTGATTACGGAGATTCGAAAGCGACGCGATGCATTCGAGAGTTGTGGCGCGCGAATGTTCCTGCTGTTGCTCGAGTCCTGCCAGTGCTTCCGCCGCCGATGTGGCTTGCAGTTGGCTGGCTTCGAGCTCCTGCTGCGCCAAGGCCAGATCTGCAGCGGCAGATTCCAGCACCTGCCGGTTCGAATTCAATTCTTCTTCGAGCGCGGTCAGGCGCGCGCGCCCTTGTTCGAGTTCGCCTTCAGACGATGCCGACCGGATGGTTAATTCGTTGCACCTTTCTTCATTGTGGCGGCGCTGGGCCTGGTTGCGATCGACTTCCAGCTTAATGTCACTCAGCCGCCCGCCGTTCTCACGAATCTCGGCTTCGATTGCGTACCCGCGCTGCCCACGTTCCGCAAGCTCAGCCTCGAACTCCTGTATAACGCTCGACTGCTGGCGCATTTCATCCGACAACGAGTTAATCTGCAGCTCGAATTCTGCCGCTTGCTGATCAAAGTGAGCGAACTTGCTGGCCAGAACAATGCGCAGCTTGGCCCGCATCTCATCGCGCAAACGCCCGTAACGCTCGGCCTTTGACGCCTGACGTTTTAGCGAATTCACCTGCCGTGTTACTTCATCGAAGATATCGTTGACGCGGTTCAAATTCTGTTTGGCATCTTCGAGGCGCGCTTCAGCCAGACGTTTCTTGGTTTTGAATTTAGTTATTCCAGCCGCTTCTTCGATAATCGCGCGGCGGTCGGTAGGTCGGCTGCTCAGGATCTGTCCAATGCGTCCCTGCTCGATCAGCGCATAGGACTCCGGCCCAAGCCCGGTGCCCATGAATAATTCCTGGATGTCGCGCAAGCGGCACAGCTTTCCATTGAGGAGATATTCGCTGTCGCCAGAGCGGAATAAACGTCGAGTGACGGCGATTTCTCCCGCGCGGAAAGCCTGCTGAAATTTGCGCCGCCGGATTTTCAAGACGACGTGACCAGCCGGAGTTTCCGTCGCTGCTCCCTTGACTAAATGGATCGCAAACTGAGGCTCATCATCCGGAAACGCAATCGCATTGGTATTGATCTTCGAGCGCGGAATTTCAACTTCTTCGGTTGCGCCGGGCTGTGCTTCCTCGGTCAATCGTTCCACTTCGTCGGCTGCACGGGCGCGTATCTCAGCTTCGTCCCAATCTTCAGCCGGCATGTCATCCTGCAGGACCAGTTCAGTCGGGTCGTTCTTGTCAGCTCCATCGTAATCTTTCGGATCGATCAGGGTCAGCGACACTTCCGCCATCCCGGTCGGTTTGCGGTCGCGAGTGCCGGCGAAGATTACATCTTCCATGCGCGAGCCGCGCAGGGTCTTGGCCGACTGTTCGCCGAGCACCCATGAAATGGCGTCGGCAATATTCGATTTGCCGCAGCCGTTGGGGCCGATGATTGCGGCCACACCGTCTCCATGGAACTTGAGTTCGGTGCGATCGCAGAAGGATTTGAATCCGAGAATTTGGAGCTTTTTCAGTTTGAGCAACTTACACTCCTTGGTTTGCTGGTCCCGCGGCGCGGTGAGTACCTGATTGGACGGCGGCTTGTTGCTGCAGGTTTACCAACCAGGTTCCTCCGGCAGTTCGCTCCCATGAATGCCGTCCCAGGCTGGATGGGGCGGGCACAAATTAAAGCTACTGTACCGATCAAATTGCGCCAGGGTCAAGTAATAAAACACCATATGTTGTGGGTAACTCGTCCTAAACCCAGCATTTTGCAGCGGCTATGCAGCAATTGGCCGGAAATAGAGTGCGGGTCGGAAAAGGAGGGGAAAATCGCGAGAGCTAAACTAGCCTAGCTCAGGACAGCGGCGGACGCAACGAAAAGTGGCAGGCTCGTACCTACAGATTATGTCCCGTTGCAAACGAAGTCTGAGTCGAAAGCCAAGCCTCATGACCGGCCTGCCTCAATCCGAACAATCACCGTGAACTGCTGAAGCTACAGACTCTTACCTGCTGAAGTCAGGACATCCTCTCGCAACCGATGGTGATCTAAGGAACGATGAATTTATTTCAGGAGACCCCATGACCGCGAAGAAGTCCTCAAAGATTGAAGAAGCTGCTGGCACCGGAATGCAGGAAATTGTTGAACGGGTCACCGATATCGGTGAGCGGGTGCAGACCGAGATCGGCGATCTAAATCGCCAGATGCGGTCCAGCTTGAAGAAAGCTAACATCAGCGAAGCTATGATCCCGGACGCGTTTCAAAAGGCGCCAAAGATCATTTCTCCCCAGGTTCACCGCTGGCTCGACGTCGCGGTCACGGGATACTATGCCGTACTGGGAACCATTTTTGCCAAGCGAGGCAATGCCAGAGCTGCTACGGCAGCGTTCGTCAATGCGGCGATGATCGGGGGCGTCTCGGCATTTACGGATTACGACGGCACAAAGAAAAAACCGATCAGCTTCAAAATGCACGGTACGCTGGACGCGTTCCAGGCAGCGACGGCTGCTCTGGCTCCCGTACTTCATGGATTCGCCGGCGAAGGTGAATCTGCATTCTTTTATGGGCAGGCGGCGAATGAAGTTGCCGTGATCGCTTCGACTGACTGGGATGCCGGCATGCCCGCGAGGAAGCGCCGCAAAGCGGCATAAACATCAGAATCATTCATGGCTTGAAAGGCACGGCAAATCGCCGTGCCTTTTTTCTTGGTCGGCGTTTCTAGGATTTTCTCTTGTAGTGAATTGGCCAGAGCACCTTCCAGGTCTTGCCGCCGTCGGATGAACTCTCCCAGCTCCAATCGACTTCTGCGGGCGTTATATTTTTGTAGACCATTCGCTGGATCACTTTGCTTCCGTCGGCTTTGGTGGCTTCGCGAGAAAGTGTCATTTGACCGTCTTTAAATTCTCCGACGAAATCCAGATAAGCGCCTTCATTGTCCACCCAAGTCTGCTGCCATTTGCCAGAACGCGTGTTAAACAAAGAAACACTCATTCCGCGCAATGGCATGGCATCGCCTCCGGAAAAATTTTCCTGCACCACGCAGCCATCGAGTATGCGGGTGATGTTGTTTGTGCCATGTGCGACCTCTCCGGCGGAGTTCCCCGGCCAGGTCAAATCCCACGATCCCACCCAGAAATCGAATTGCTTTTGCTGCGTTTCGGAGCATGGCGCGGGCTTGGTGCTGTTTCCTTGGGCTTGCGCCATGCACGACGCCGCCAGCATGATCACGGCCAAAACATTACGGATCAATGAGTGCATCTTTCCTCCTGAAGGTGGGACGAAGTAACCGTTGGGCTGAGCGATAATCCGAATCACCGTCGGGTGACGTCTTTCCATCAAGCATTTAACATTTACCAGTGAATCTTCCCGTCAATCCGCCCGTCCTTCCTATGCTAGCCAAGCGCGTGGCTGAATTGCCTGAAGGCGATGATTGGCTCTTTGAGCCTAAATGGGATGGATTTCGCGCGCTGGTATTTCGTGATGGGGCGGACATCTTCATCCAAAGCCGGGACGAAAAGCCGCTCAACAGGTATTTCCCTGAGCTCGTGCCGGCATTGCAGTCAGCGTTGCCGCCAAAGTGCGTGCTCGATGGAGAGATTGTCATCGTCAAAGATGACGAGCTCGACTTCGATCTTCTGCAACTTCGCCTTCATCCTGCGGCTTCGCGAGTGAAACTTCTGTCGCAGCAAACTCCGGCGTCATTCGTATTTTTTGATCTGCTGTGTGTGGGCGATCGCGATCTTTGCGGTGAGCCCTTCGAGAAACGGCGTCGCGAGTTGGAGAAGCTGATTTCTTCAGCTTCCCCTCCGATCCATATCACACCCGCAACCCGCGATCGCAAAGTGGCCGCTGACTGGTTTAGCCGCTTCGAGGGCGCCGGGCTTGACGGCGTGATTGCCAAGCCGACTGCCGGTACTTACGAGCCCAACAAGCGTGTCATGTTCAAGGTCAAACACGAACGCGAATGCGACTGTGTAGTCGCCGGCTTTCGCTGGCACAAAAAAGGTGATCGCACGCTGGTGGGTTCGTTGCTGCTGGGCCTGTTTGATGATGCAGGAGCGCTGCAGCACGTGGGAGTTTGCGCAAGTTTCTCTAACGCCAAGCGACTGGAGCTCGCGGAATTCCTCAAGCCCTATCGCAAAGATGCACTCGCGAATCATCCCTGGAAAGGCTGGGCAGACGAGCAGTCTGCGTCGGGACGCATGCCCGGAGGCCAAAGCCGCTGGAGTCAGGGCAAAGATTTATCTTGGGAGCCGCTGCGGCCTGAGCTTGTGGTCGAAGTTGCTTACGATCACATGCAAGGCGATCGCTTTCGTCACACGGCGCAATTCCGCAGATGGCGTTCCGACAAGAAGCCGACGGAATGCACCTATGAGCAGCTGGAAGTTGTGCCGCCGCAGGAGATTGCGGCAATCTTTCCCGCGGGTCGGTAAGGCATGCCTTGCTAGTCTTTGTTCTGTGTTCTTGTTTTCCACCGCTCGCGCCACTCCCGCGTGGGATCGTCATCCGGATCGGGAGTTTCCTGCCGCGGCCGAATCGCTTCCGGAACATTGCGCAGATTGATTCGAATGCGCGTCCAGGTTGATGATCTTCCGCGCATGGAATCAACCAGGACATCCTCGGGCGCGAGCAAGACAGCAGCCTCGGCGTACTTCGTTTTCCATCGTTCCAGGCCAGCCAGCGCTGCTGCTTTATCGGGAGAATTCGCCACCACAATCAGCGGCATTTTCGCGCGCGGCTTCTTCGTTCTTGATTTGACTGCAGCTGACTTCGCCGTGGCCGACCTTGTAGATTTCGCGCGCGAAGGCGCAACTCTCGCCCCCTCGCCTTCCATCTTGCGAAAGTGCGGTGGCCAGGGTGCGTCGCCCAGGCCAGCAGCTTCGTCTCTTGCAGCCATCTCAAGCAGCTTTTCGAGCGAGCCTGGCGCAGAATCCATATCCGCGTGCGGATCGCCAATTTCTGCGAAGCGCTTCGGCACCGTAAACATGGTGAAGTCGGCTGGATCGCAATCGGCCACTTCGTCCCAGCGCAGCGGCGTCGAGACACGCGCATCCGGCAACGGGCGCACCGAATATGCCGAGCAGGTCGTGCGGTCCTTCGCATTCTGGTTGTAATCGAGAAAGACGCCGTGGCGCTCTTCCTTCCACCACTTCGAGCTGGCCAGCGTGGGCAGGCGCCATTCAACTGCCCGCGACAACGCCACCGCCGCACGCCGCACTTCGGCAAAGGTCCAGCGCGGTTCGATGCGAACGTTCACGTGCATGCCGCGTGAGCCGCTGGTTTTTGGCCATCCGCGTAGACCAAGTTCGTCGAGAAAAGCTTTGACTTCGAGAGTGACCCGCCGCACGCTTTCCCACGCCACGCCCGGCACGGGATCGAGATCGATCCGCAACTCATCGGGATGATCCAGATCGCCCGACCGCACGGGATGCGGATGCAGTTCGATGCAGCCAAGATTGACCACCCACGCCAGCCCTGTCGCGTCGTCGACAACAATTTCTTCTGCGGTGCGGCCAGATGGAAATGAAAGGGTGACTGTGCGCAACCAGTCGGGACGCTGCTCCGGCGCACGCTTCTGATAAAAAGCCGGAGCCTCGGCGCCGTTCACAAAACGCTTGAGGACAATCGGACGGTCCCGAATTCCAGACAGGGCGCCCGGCGCAACCGCCTGGTAATAACGGACGAGATCGAGTTTCGTGATACGAGCTTGCGAGAAATAAAGCTTGTCCGGATGGGTGATGCGGACTTCACGTCCATCAATCGAGAGCAGCTCGCTGGATTCCGGAGTCGCCACTGAAATAGGCTAACACCTCGGCTTTTCCCACTTCTCCGGATCTTAATCCAGCCGACGCGCGCCGTTTCGCTCCTCTTCGTCAAATATGGTCTCGATATCGCGAGCTCCATGAAGCACTCGAATCACGTCGATACCGTTTGCGAGCGGCAAATAAAATACGACATACTTGCGGACGACGAAACTCCGCAGACTCGGATAAAGCTCGTGTCGAGCGCGACCGAGTCCTGGTCGTCGCGCCAAAAGTGTGAAGGCTTTGTCGATTCGCGCTGCAAACCTGTCAGCGTTTGAAACGCTATCCTCGGCAACGTAAGACCAGATTTCGCTCAGGTCAAAAAGTGCGCGCGGGCGTTTGAGGATGACCGCCACTTACTTGTGAGCGTGGTTTTCAATGCGTGACTTGGATCGCACAGCCAATTGCTTACGGCCCTCGCGCTTCATCTCTTCGACATCCCAGGAAGTTGGAGGGCCGCTTTCCAATCCTTCGCGAATGTCTCGCCGCAGTTGCTGCAATTTCATGGCACGCAGCCGGTCTTGCTCTTCCATTAGCCGTAGCGCCTCTCGAACAACTTCGCTCGCGGATGTATACCGTCCCGAAGAAACTTTCTCGCGAACCAGTTGCTCCAGTTGCGGCGTCAGATTGATGTTCATGGTCATGGGCGAACTCTTTGACAACCTAGCAGCGTTGTCAATAATTGTCAAAAATGGACAATTCGAGTTCGCGATCTAATCGATGGCTAGGGTCGTATCTCTACCGGTGTACCATCATCCACTAGCTTCCAGATTTCCTCGATCTCTTGATCTGTCACGGCGATACAACCGTCAGTCCAATCGCGGGCACGATGGGCGGCCCCGATGAAACCGTATCCATTTGGCAGGCCGTGGATGTAAACGTCACCGCCTGGCGCTACTCCCAGTTTCCGGGCGCGTTCTCTGTCGGCTGCGTTCGGATAAGAAATATGCAGCGAGCGATGAAATTGGCTGTGCGTATTTCTGCTGTTGATCACGTAATCGCCCTCGGGCGTGCGATGATCGCCTTGCATGGTCTTCGCGCCCACCGGTTCCCCGCCGAGCGCGATCTTGTAAGTCTTCAGCACTTGGCCAGCGCGCATCAGTTCCATGGTTCTGGCTTTCTTTTGGATGATGATGCAATCGACTTTCGTCTGAGCATGGATACCTGTCGATGCAAGCAGAAAACACAACAATAGACTGCTCTTCGATGGGCAGAACATTTCTAATGTGGTACTCGGTTTGTCGGTGGCCGTCAATCCAGTTTTCCGATCTGGGAACTGCAACTGATTTTTCGGCACCACTTCCCCACTCCACCTCTATACTTGGCCAATGTCCAGCCCGGAACTCCTGGCCGCGCTCGAGCGGTATTGGGGCTACTCATCATTTCGTCCGCTGCAGGAGCGGATTGTTCAGAGCCTGCTTGGCGGCAACGACACCTGCGTGGTGATGCCGACCGGCGGAGGCAAGTCGCTCTGCTATCAGCTGCCGGCGCTGGTTTCGGGGCAGACGGCGGTAGTTATTTCTCCTCTGATTGCGCTCATGCAGGACCAGGCCATGCACCTCAAGCAAATGGGAATTCCTGCAGCGGTTCTGAACAGCATGCAGGACGCGGCCGAGCAGTCGCGCCTGATGAAGAATGCGCGCGACGGAAAGTACCGCCTGGTCTATCTGTCACCAGAGCGGCTGGCGAAAGAAGAGACAATTAGCTGGCTGCGCGGCGTACCGGTTTCGTTTTTCGCTATCGACGAGGCCCACTGCATTTCCGAGTGGGGACACGAGTTCCGCCCCGAGTATCGCCAGCTGAGCAAAGTGCGCGCGCTGTTTCCGGACAAGCCGATTGCGGCATTTACCGCCAGCGCCACACGACGAGTGCGGCACGATATTCTGCAGCAGCTGCAGCTATCTAGTCCGCACAAATACATTGCAAGTTTTCACCGCGAGAACTTGCGTTACCTGGTGCGTGAATGCGCGGGACACGAGCAAAACGCGCTGCTGGCACGCACGCTGGCGAATTATGCGAATAGCAGCGTGATCGTGTACGCGCCGACGATCAGGCGAGTTGAAGAGGTAACCGATTTTTTGCAGGCGTCAGGAGTTCCAGCAATCTCCTACCACGGGAAGATGGATGCTGCGAAACGTCGGAGTCATCAGGAACGGTGGACTTCCGACGAAGTGCGAGTAGTTGTGGCCACGATTGCGTTCGGCCTCGGAATTAATAAGGCCAGCGTTCGTGCGGTCATTCATCTTTCGCTGCCAAAGTCCATCGAGCAGTACTACCAGGAAGCTGGACGCGCCGGGCGCGACGGCCAACCTGCTGACTGCGTGCTGCTTTGGCGACGGCAAGACACCGCCTTGCTTGCGCACTTCATCAATCAGATTCAGGATTCGGCAGAAAAGGACCGTTCGTGGCAGCGCTATCGCGATGTCGTCGGCTTTGCGGAGTCGAAGCGCTGCCGGCATCGCCAAATCTGCGTCCATTTTGGCGAGACACCGAAGTGGACGAAATGCAACAGCTGCGATGTATGCAGCGGAGCGCCGGAATGGCTGACTGCGCCGGTTGAGATAACCGCGCCGCAGAATAAAGTTGTAGGAGCGACGCGCGTCCCTGCCCGTCCAGCGACGGCCTCAACCAACAGCCCGATTAGCGATTCCAGCAAAGACGAACCCATTGATCCTGATCTTCGCGAATACTTGCGAGAGTGGCGCCGCAGCATTGCGAAGGAACAGGGATTCCCCGCCTTTGTGGTTATGCATGACACCACGCTCGAAGAACTCTGCCGCCGGCAGCCCAGTTCGCTCGAACAGGTAAGGCAGGTGCCTGGGTTCGGTGTAGCGAAAACACAAACCTACGGACCGAAGGTGATTGAAGCTCTCAATAAATTTCGTGCCGGCGCACGCGCCGAAGCCCGGTCGGAAAAGATGTCGCGCCCGGTAATCGAAGTCGCAAACTAATCAGTTGGCATTCTCAAAAGGCATCGATCCCGGTCACGCTTTGCCCGATGATCAACGTATGAATGTCATGCGTTCCCTCGTAGGTCTTCACTGATTCTAGATTCATCATGTGCCGCATGATGGGGTATTCGTCGGCGACGCCGTTTGCGCCTAGGATGTCGCGGGAGAGGCGGGCACATTCGAGCGCCATCCAGACATTATTTCGCTTGGCCATCGAGATGTGCTGGTGCTGAACTTTTTCCTGATCTTTGAGCCGGCCGACTTGCAGGACCAATAACTGCGCCTTGGTGATCTCGCTGATCATCCATGCCAGCTTTTCCTGAACCAACTGCCGCGACGCGATGGGCTCATTATGAAACTGCTTGCGGAATTGCGAGTATTGCAGCGCGCAGTCGTAGCAGGCCATGGCTGCGCCGACTGCTCCCCATGCGATCCCGTACCGCGCTTGATTCAGGCACATCAAAGGCGACTTCAGTCCGCCGGATTTTGGCAAAATATTCGACGCGGGGACGTGGACATCCTGCAATGACAACGAAGACGTAACCGACGCCCGTAGGGACCACTTGCCGTGAATGTCTTCAGCGCGAAAGCCAGGACGGTCGGTTTCGACCAGGAAGCCACGAATCGAGGTTGCGTCGTTCGGGTCTTTCGAGTCGTCTGTCTTGGCCCAGATCACTGCAACGTCGGCGATTGAGCCCGAGGTGATCCACATCTTCTCCCCGTTCAGCACGTATTCGTTACCGACTTTGCGGGCGCGGGTGCGCATGCCGCCGGGATTGGAGCCGAAGTCGGGTTCGGTCAGTCCGAAACACCCGAGCTTTTCGCCCTTTTGCATCGCTGGCAGCCAGGTGTTCTTTTGCTCGTCGCTACCGAAGGCATAAATGGGATACATCACGAGCGCCGACTGCACGCTTACAAACGAACGCACGCCGGAATCGCCACGCTCCAGTTCCTGCGTGACTAGGCCGTATTCGACGTTCGACATTCCGGCGCAACCGTAACCCTTCAGGCTGGCGCCAAAAAATCCGAGGTCGCCCATGGGCTTGACCAACTCGCGCGGAAAACGTCCGGCGCGGTTGCATTCTTCAATAATGGGGATCAGGTTGTCTTCGATGAACTTGCGGGCGGTGTCGCGGACCAGGCGTTCATCGTCGTTCAGCAACGTGTCGAAGGCGATGAAGTCCACTCCGCGAAATTTAAGGGCCATAAAAAGCTCGATTCTGTTCCCTGCTCGGACTATCTGGCGCCGACATTCTCCTCGACTCGCTCGGTGCAAGCCTCGCCCGTGAAATTAATATCAAGAACCTTAAGTTACAGTTACTTCACGCTTTTGGCGGACAGGAGTGTCCGCCCCCCACGGACTGTGCCACACCGGCCTTTCAGGGCAAACGTTTGACGTTAGCAGAGGGGCCGAAAGCGGTCAAACCTGCGAATTCTACCGTGACGGTCCCCTCGCGCACCCGGTTTACAACTCTTTTACCAAGTCAGGCAGGAGGATATGCACGGAACGCATCTATACTGATGCAGCCTCACATGTGCCTCCGACGCCAGATCGAGTTCAGCTTTGTGACCCTCTTCCTTCTCTCGCTGCCGTTACGGGCAGCGACGGCAACGTTGTCCGTACCTCCTTTGGACCACGGCTTTCAACTGCTTTACAGTTTGGATTTCGAGGCCGCGCATGGAATTTTTGCTCAGTGGGAGCATAGCAATCCAGATGATCCTATGGGGCCCACTTGCGATGCAGCGGGACTGTTGTTTTCGGAATTCCATCGCCTGGGAGTGTTAGAGGCCCAGTTCTTCGAGGACGACAAGAAATTTGAGTCCCGCCAGAAGTTAAGCCCCGATCCTGCGATTCGCAGCCGGTTCGATGCCGAAATTCAAAAGGCGCAGACTCTCGCCCGCAATCAGCTGGCAAAGAATCCCAAGAATCGTGACGCGCTGTTTGCGCTGACCCTGACCAATGGCCTGGAAGCTGACTATGCGGCGTTGATCGACAAACGCAACGTAGCTTCTCTGCACTACACCAAAGAATCAACCGCGTGGGGACAGCAAACTTTGGCCGTGGATCCGGAATGTTATGACGCGCACATTGCCGGGGGAATCAGTAAATATCTGATAGGCAGCATGGCGGCACCGGTACGGTGGCTGGTGCGCCTGGGCGGAGTTTCAGGCGACAAGCAGGCGGGAATCAAAGAACTGAAACTGGTTGCGGATCGGGGGCATTACCTGGCGCCGTTTGCGAATATCCTGTTAGCCATCGCCTATGTACGAGATCACGACAAGCAGCGTGCCAGAGAGTTGCTGGCGGCGTTGCGCACCGAATTTCCAACGAATCCACTCTTCGGGCAAGAGATCGCTCGGTTGGATTCGGGGCAGTAGCGTGTTCGTTGATCCGTTCTGAGTGCCGTCCTGCGGACTCCCGTCTTCTATCGTTTCTGTCCCAGCACTTACGTGCTGGGCTATTTAAATTGCGTCGCTTCGCGACTTGAGCCGGCTGCGCCATCAAGCGGCAGAACCGAGCACAGACAGTCTAAGCTGGGCGAAGAGTGAACCAAACAGAGCCGGCCTCCTCATCGCATTTCACACTCCTTTAACACTTTCCAGTTAAATTCCTTATGAGATTCGAGGGGACTGGCTGCTTTATACTTATTGAGGCGGCGCCGCATGCGCACACCATATGCGTCCTGCCATTTCGCCACACTCTCCCAAGCTTCGCTTATGGCACGCGCGTCCGTAGATAACCCGGCTTATTACATTAACCGCGAAATTTCGTGGTTGCAGTTCAATCATCGTGTGCTGGAAGAGGCGCAGGATGAGAATAATCCCCTGCTCGAGCGGCTGAAGTTTCTCTCCATTAGCGCCAACAATCTCGACGAATTCTTTGAGGTGCGTCTGGCCGGGCTGGTGCAGCAGATTGAAGACGGCTATACCGAAGCCGGACCTGACGGACTGACTCTGACCGAAGAGCGCGATGTTATCTCGGACGAAGTGCATAAATTCATTTCCGAGCAGTACCAGTGCTGGAATGAACAATTACGCCCGCAGCTTTCGGAAAAAGGAATCCGCGTTTTGAGCCTGAACGAGCTCGACGAAAATGCCCGCGCCTTTGTGGAAGACTATTGCGAACGGGAGCTCGATCTGCTGCTGACCCCAGTCACCGTCGATCCAGCGCATCCGTTTCCGCGAGTCATCAATAAAGCGTTATGCGTTGCGTTCTTGTTGCGCCGCCGCCGGCGTTCTTCGCTGACCTACACCGGTGTGGTTACGGTCCCGCGCGCTTTACCCAGGCTGGTGCGGCTCCCCTCCGAAGGAACCATCGATTTCATTTTTCTCGCCGACCTGGTCTCGTTTCATGCGGCGCGCATGTACAACGGGTATGACATTGTTTCCTCGGCGGCATTTCGCGTTACCCGCAATAGCAACCTTTATCTGGCGGAAGAAGAATCGCGCAATGTGCTCGAGTCGGTGCGCACCGAGTTGCATAACCGGCGTAAAGGCGATGCGGTTCGGCTGGAGATCGAGGCCGACGCTGACCCCGAGATCATCGAGCGCCTGAGAACAAACTTCGGACTCGAACCCTGGCAGGTTTTCCGCGTCGACGGGCCAGTGAATCTGCCGCGTTTATTCAATATTTACGAGCAAACGGATCGTCCGGATTTGAAATTCAAACCGTTTGCACCGCGCGAACTTCGCCTGACCGCGAAGTCGCAAGACCTGTTTGAAGAATTGCGGCGTCATGACGTGCTGTTGCATCATCCGTTTGATTCGTTCGACGCGGTGGTCTCATTTATCGAAACCGCGGCAGAAGATCCGAACGTGCTGTCGATCAAGCAAACACTCTACCGGACCAGCGAAAATTCAATGATCGTTAAAGCGCTGATCAATGCAGCTGCCAAGAAGGAGGTCACGGCAGTTGTGGAATTGAAGGCGCGCTTCGATGAGGCGTCGAATATCCGTTGGGCGCGAGATCTGGAAGATGCCGGAGTACAGGTTTTCCATGGCCTGGTCGGGCTGAAGACACACTGCAAACTGGCGCTACTGGTTCGAAAAGATCCCGATGGAGTTTCGCGCCGCTATGCGCACTTGGGGACCGGCAACTACAATTCAACGACTGCGCGCATCTACACCGATCTCAGCCTGCTCACCGCCGACCAGGAAATCACCGGCGCCGTGCACGATGTGTTTGCGTTTCTGACAGCTTATTCCGAGCAGTCCAGTTACGCGCCGCTTATGGTTTCGCCGGTTAATTTGGCGGAACACAGCCTTGACCTGATTGCGCGTGAGATCGATCACGCGCGGCTGGGACGGCCGGCACGCATCATCGCGAAAATGAATGCGTTGCTCGACAAAAATATCGTTGCCGCGCTGTATCGTGCGTCTCAGGCAGGAGTGGAAATTGACCTGATCGTTCGCGGCATGTGCGCCCTTCGCCCCGGGATACGTGGCGTCAGCGATCGTATAAAAGTACGCAGCATCGTTGGCCGTTTTCTGGAGCACAGCCGCATTTTTTATTTCGCCAATGGCGGGCAGGATTCCATTTACGTTTCCAGCGCCGACTGGATGCCGCGTAATTTGTACGAACGCGTCGAAGTCATGTTCCCGGTGAAGGATCCCATGCTGCGTGAACGCATCAAACATGAAATCCTCGACGCATATCTGGCTGATACGGTGAAGGCACGTGTGTTGCGACGGGATGGCTCGTATGTGCGAGCCTGGCAAGCCATGGGAAAGCGGAAGCCACCAGTTCCCGGTTTTAACGCACAGGACTTTTTACTTGCGGTGGCCGAAGGAAAGCAAACATCGGCCCCGCCAATTGCGGCAGACCGAAAGAGTTCGAAAACGCGAGGACGTCGGGCGAGTAGGACATCATGATCATTTATATCGTCAGACATGCCAGCGCCGGGCAGCATCTCACCAACCCGAAGAAAGATGAGAAGCGGCCGCTGGATGCCGATGGAATTGACCAGTGCGGGATTGTGGGACGGGCGCTGGCCGCGCTCAATGCCCAGCCAGACGTAATTATTTCTAGCCCCTTGAAACGCGCAACCCAGACCGCTTCGCTCATCGGAAACGAGCTCGGTTACGAAGGCAAGTTGCTCCTGGAACCCGCGCTGCGCCCGGAGGCGTCTTTTGCCGATTTCCGTCGCTTGCTGGATAAATACACGAAACACGAAGCCATTATGGTTGTCGGCCACAACCCCAGCATTTCAGAGTTTCTGGCACGCATGATCGCCAAAGCGGGCTGCGAGGCGCAGGTCGATTTCAAGAAAGGCGCGGTGGCGAGAGTTGAGACCCTTCGCCATTCGGCAACCCTGAACTGGTTCTTCACTCCGAAAATTGCCCGCGCTATTCAGGCTGCGGCCGCGGTCGCGGCTGAGAAATCGACTCCAAAGACCTCGCGGAAATAAGGCCGTTCTTTTTCTACCGCCCATAATTCGAGGTCCACGTTCTGCGGACGCTTCGGGACCAGCGTCACGTCAACCGATCCCTCATGAATTTTTACCTTGGTCATTTTTAGAGCGCCGCTGCGACCGAGGTTCAGACCCCACGCCAGCCGCAGCAAAAGTGACGCCTTCTCAATCTGCTTCTGGTCTGACGGCGGCAAAACTTTAATTGGGCCATCTTCCGGTGAAGGCCGCGATTTTCCGAGATAGCGGGCGATGGCGGCGATAATCTTTCGCTGTTGCGGCGTATAGCCTAAGATCTCGGATTGCGAAATGATGTAGTGAGTGTGCCGGTGACGGCCGGTGCGGTTGACGTAATCGCCCACCTCACACAACATTGCAGCCGCGGCAATCCATTCTCTGTATTCTGCGGGAAGCCGATGGACGGCCCGCAGTTCTGTGAACAAATGCAGAGCAGTTTCACGCACCCGGTCTGCGTGCTCAAGGTCAACGCGATAATGCCGGACCGCCGCAAGTATTGAATCGCGCCGGTCAGATTCAATCTGTTTGCCGGAGCGCGTGGCATGATCAGATTCGGCTGCCATTTGCGCCAGCAGCCCATCACGAAGTCCGAGGGGAGAAAATCGGAAGCCACCAAGCTTGTAGCGTTCGAGCAATTCGGCATAGACGGCTGCTCCGGCAATCACAATTTCCGCGCGCCTCAATCCAATGCCTTCAACTTTTCGCCTTTCTTCCAATGAGAGCCGCGCGAGCATTTTAGCGATACGGCGCATTTGTAGACGAGTCACCGTCATTCCGCGCTGGCTCTTAGTACGGTACATCGCGTGACAAACAGCAGCCAGCGATTCAGCAGTACCTGAAGTTGCGATTACTACCTTCGGCTTGGCTCCCGCGATGCGGCCCGCCACCCGTCCTACTTCGCGGGCAATAAAGCTGCGCAATTGCCGCATTTCGGACTTTCGGGGTGGATCGTGATGAAGGAAGTCGTTGGTGAGTCGGACGGCGCCCAGCGGCAAGCTTACAGTTTCGCGAATGTGTCCTTTGCTGGAGATGGTTAATTCACAGCTGCCGCCGCCCAGATCAAGCATCAACACCGGAGACGAGTTCACCCGGGTGCTTGAGGTCAAACCCAGATGGATCAGACGAGCTTCTTCTAACCCTGAAATGATTTCGACGCGCCATCCCGTGGACGAACGCACCCACTCGAGAAAAGCGCGGGAATTCCTGGCATCGCGTAAGGCGCTGGTTGCTACGACGCGTAATGTATCCGCACCCGCTCGCTGCACCGCACGATGAAAACGCCGCAGCACTTTTACGGTAAGTGCAATAGCTTCCGGCGAAAGCAGGCCGCTGCGAAAGACTGATTCTCCCAAGCGTGTAACTTCGCGGTCTTCATGGATTTCGACCAGTCGATGTGCAACCAGGCGGGAGATTTTCAGGCGGACCGAATTTGATCCGATATCAACTGCGGCGAAGGTCGGCATTCAGCAACAGTTTAGTCCAAGTGAGTAAATGCTCGCGCAAACGAGACAAGTTTTAGACAGATGAGATCAAGCAACAGCGGTGCGTGGTTCTACCTTTTCGGAAGCGGCAGTTGAATGTTGGAATTGCGCCGGTGCTTTGGTCGGTCTTTGCGGTTGAGTGAGAGCGGCCACCGCCATCGTCAGGGCCTGGCTGGCGCTGCGAAAACGGGCGCGGCTGATGTTTTGCAGGACAGAAACCAAGGCCGACTCAGATACGCTCCCAAACCGCTTCTCCGCCCGTTCCTTCAATTTCAGCGCATCGTGCCACTCACCGGCGGCGTCCTGTGCCCGCTTTAACTCATTCACAAACGCTTTGGCCGCCGGACTGTCCCCGGCAAGTTCGGCCAAATAGCGCGCGCGTTTGGCGCCGATTCGGAAGCTATGAAGAGTTTTTTCGGTTAGAGGAAGCTGGTCAACTCGGGGCAAAGCGCTCTCGGCCAACAGCAAAGGATTGATGCCATCAAACTTGATCGCCTCCCGTTCACGACGCAGGCGCTTTCTTAATTCTCGTAGCGTGGAAGAGTCCGCGGCTTTACTTAATTTTTTAGTTTGGCGAGCATGCGCTTCATCAAGTAACTCAAGTAGTTGAGCGCGATGATTTTGCCGGTCCGGCACCTTCAGTCCCTTCAGCAAAGAAATCTGCACGTCGATGTCGCGCACCTTGCCTGCACGCTTTCTGAGTTTGGCTATCAGTTTAAGCGCTTTCTTTTTGTTTCTAGTTTCCGGGGCGAGTGTATCGATCAAAGCTTCGACCCGGCGGCTGTTGGTGCGGAAGTGGTGAACGTTTTCCGGAGTCAGCTTTTTTGAAAGCCCACCAATGTAGCGGTTCATCCGGGCAAAGAGCAGCCGCCCTTGATTCTGCGAAACACTCATCTGCGAATGACTACTGCTGGATCCGTTGGCATGCATACGTCAGAAAATGGGAGTCGATTGGAACTGGGAAATAGGTGCCCACAACTGCGGCAGGTCATTTTAACACTCAGTTAACCTTCCAGCTAAAATATCCTGCATCTTGCTCATTACATTGGCTTTATTAGCCACTAACGCGCCGCTTGTGTTGGGTTATTGTCCGTATCGACAAAAGAAAAATCCGTCTCTATGCGCGGATACTCTTTGCCATCGACTTCGGCGTAGGGGTAAACGAAATAGTTCAGCGGCTCACCCTGTTGCGCGGGATTCAGCTTCAAATCCCGGCCGATCGAGAATTGGACGCGGTTGGCATCATGAGCGCCAAAGAAATAATCCTTCTTCTCCGGATGCTTCCAGGCCTCCGAGATATCAACGGGGACCCACCCGTTTTGCGGATCGAAGAATTCAGCCCAGCAGTGATAGCCGGCAATCTCTCCGGAAGTTTTGTCGGCAGGCAACGGAAATCCGATTTCGAAGCGTGCCGGAATGCCTTGCGAGCGAGCCATCGCAATGAATAGCGAATGAAAATCCGTACAATTCCCTTTCTTCGCGTTGCAGGCATAAAGCACGTCGCCGTGTCCCCATCCGGTGCCGCTCTTGTCATAGCTCATGTTAGCGAAAACGTAATCGTAGATAGCTCGCGCCTTTGCGAGCTGAGAATCTTTTCCCACAGTCACCTGGGCCGCCAGTTCCGCCGGCCGTCCGGTGATCGGAACGAGTTTGTCAGCGCTTAAATAAAGTTGACTGCCTTTCTTGTCGAGAACGGCGTTCTGCAGTCGTGGGCGGATCAAGCCCAGTGTCAAATGCTCATAGCGGACCACGTCGTAATCAACTTCAAAATGCAGGTCGCCGCCTTTTGCCTTTGAAGCCTCCGCGAAGTAGATTTCGTTGCCTGTGCGTGACTCGTGAGTTTTCTTAAGCTGTAGATCGCCTTTGGCGGAAAGCACTCGCACGTGCTGGTAGTCGTCGGTCTGGGCGGCTGGAAACCAGACTTTTATCCGCTGGCCGGAAGTTACGTCCTTGACTGTGAACGCATAGTGAAATGTGAAATGCCTGGTGGCCTGAGCGGCGGCAAGGCACTGAAAGGCTAAAAGGAAAACCAATGGGAACGCCAGCTTGCGCAGCATGAATTTTTCTCCTGAAGTTGATCGGATGGATCTTCCGTGGATCGTTTCTGTTGAAGACACACACGGTGTTCAGTGGAGGATTATTCAGGTAAAGCCGCGGCTGGCAGTTCGCATGGGATGCATAATAAGTACCGAGGTTAGTCTACAACTCGCGCCTGCCTTCCATTGCCTTGAGCATGGTTATTTCATCGGCATATTCGATATCGCTGCCAGCGGGTATGCCGGTCGCGATGCGAGTGACTTTCAATCCCGCGCGGCGAAGTTGTCCGGACAGATACGTGGCTGTGGCTTCACCTTCAACCGTGGGATTAGTCGCGAGAATAATTTCGTCGGCTTGCTCGTCTTCCACCCGCTTCATCAGATTTGAAATTCGCAATTGCTCAGGACCGACGCCGTGAATGGGCGATATGGAGCCATGCAGCACGTGGTATACGCCGTTGTAGTGACGGGTCTTTTCAACTGCCGCAATGTTCGTAGGTTCCTCGACTACGCAGATCAGGCGCTGATTGCGGGTCGCGCTGGAGCAGTACACACAGGGATCGACATCCGTAATGTTGTTGCAAATTGAGCAGAGGCGCAGGCTGGCTTTGACTTCGTGGATGGCACCGGCGAGGGCGGTCGCATCTTCTTCACTCGACCGCAAGATGTGAAACGCCAGCCGCTGAGCAGACTTGCTGCCAACGCCGGGCAATTTTTTTAGCTCGTCGATCAGGCGAGCCATGGGTTCAGCAAAGCGAGACATAAAAATTGAATCATTGAATCATTGAGGGATTGAATCATTGGGAGTTCGTTTTTAATGATTCAAGACCCCGGTGATCCGATGATTCAATTCTCTAAATTCCCGGAATTCCCATTCCTCCGAGCATTCCTCCCATTACCGATTGCATGCTGTCGTCTACTTTTTTGCCGGCGCCGTTAATGGCTGCGGTGATCAGGTCCTGCAACATCTCTAGATCGCCGGCTTTCACCGCGTCGGGATCGATTTTGATGCTCAAGACTTGTTTGCGCCCATCCATCTTCACCGTAACGGTGCCGCCGCCGGCAGAGCCTTCGACGATCGTCTCCTGCATTTTCTTTTGCAGGACTTCGTACTGCTGCTTGGCCTGCGACATCAACTCCTGAATATTGAATCCGCTCATAGAACTTACTTCTCTTTCCGATAGTCGATGACCGTCCTGATCTCGGCTCCGAATTTTTCTTTCATCCTGCGGACCACGGGCTCTTCCTCGGCGCGGGCTCGGCTGCTGCCATTGGCATATGAAGGAGTGGATTTCTGGGCAGGCGTTGCTGGACTTGACCCTGGCACGATCTGCAACTTGATGGCGCGCCCCAGCACTCCGCTGGCAGCAGCAATCATCAGACGTCTGGCGTCCGCGCTGACCGACATTTCGATCAGCGTTGCAGAAACAGCGATGGCAATAATGAGCTGATTTCCTTCAACTTTCCACTCGCCGCCATCAAGCATGGAGCAAAGAATGCTTTGCGCAGCCTTGGAGAGTGCAGTTAGAACTGCGGCGCGCACTTGCTCTACATCAGCTTTTTGGGGTGCCGCATTCGTCACCGGCACAGATGCGGCTACGGCTGGCGCCGCAGATCCCATCACAACCGGCGTCGAATTGGTTGCCGCAACAGACGGGCGCGCCGGGCCCGCATTATTCTCGTTCGGGATTTCCGATCTCGGTGTTCCCTTGCGCGCTGAATCAGCTGCGAATGGAGAAACAAAAGGTCGCGGCGGTGTGGCTGGCTCCGCTTTTCTGGGCTCAGGGGCCAGCGTAAGTTTTCGTTCTGGCGTCGCCGGGCGATTTGCCTCAACGCCGCTGAGCAATTGCTCCAGTGGCAACAGGCGTTGCGCATGCGCCAGCTTCAGAAGTCCGAGTTCGAGATGAAATCGCTGCTCCTGCCGGTAGCCGAGTTCGGAATGGGTGCGCAGCATAATTTGCAGATGCCGCGTGAGTTCCTCTTCGCTGAAAAGTTCGGCAACGCGTCCAACGCGGGAACGCTCATCCGATGAGATCTGAAGCAACGACGAATCTGCCCCGGCGACTTTGGCAACGGTGGCATTCCGCAGAAAACGGACTAACTGCCGGGCAAAGTGCACTGGGTTTTGTCCCTCGGCCAGCAAGCGATCCACGGTCTGCAAAATTTCTTCGCTCGAGCTCCGGGACACTGCCTGCATGATCTCTTCGAGAATTCCTGAGGGTGCGACCCCAATCAGTTGGCGCACCGACTCTGCGGATAATTTTCCCTGACTGGATGCGATTGCCTGGTCAAGAATCGAAAGCGCATCGCGCATGGAACCGTCGCCGGCCTCGGCCAGCAGCGCCAGCGCATCTTCGTCCGCCTGAATATTTTCCCGGCCGCACAGGTCCCTGAGCTGCTCGACAATTTGCTCGAATTTCACCGCGCGAAAACTGAAATGCTGGCAGCGCGAGCGGATGGTCTGTGGAATATCTTCTGGCTGGGTTGTCGCCAGCATGAAGACAACATGACCGGGCGGCTCTTCCAGCGTTTTCAGCAGCGCATTAAATGCTGCGTCGGTGATCTGATGAGCTTCGTCGAGAATGTAAATCTTGAAGCGGTCACGCGCGGGGCGGTACCGCGCGGCTTCGCGCAGCTCGCGAATTTCGTCGATGCCGCGATTGGTAGCTGCGTCGATTTCGATTACATCGACCGCGTTACCGGCGCGAATCTCCGTGCAGGAATCGCAAACTCCGCACGGCTCCGCAACCGGCTTATCCGACGATCGGCAATTGAGCGCCATCGCCAGAATGCGCGCCACTGTGGTCTTGCCGATCCCACGATGCCCACTGAAAATGTACCCATGAGCAATGCGTTCCTGCTCAATGGCGTTCTTGAGGGTGCGGGTAACATGTTCCTGCCCGATGACTTCGGAAAATTTCTGCGGACGGTACTTTCTGGCAAGGACCTGGTAGCTCATGACAGGAGGTAAAGTGATTATACGTGATCTAAAAAAACCCCTAAATCGGCGCTGAAACGGCCATGTGGCTCATCGTCAGCCTTTCACAAACCCCTTGCCTGTACGCCCATTTGGAGCTAATCTTCTTGTCTTAGAAAAGAGGCCTGCCATGCAACTCACGCTGACTGCCCATAAGCTGAACGATGGCATTGTGGTGGTAGATTGCGCCGGGCGAATCGTCTTCGGCGAGGAAACTTCTGAACTGCGAGATCAAGTCAAGAGTCTGATTTCGCAAAGTGGCCGAATAGTACTGAATCTGGGCGAAGTGAACTACATTGATAGCGGCGGGTTGGGAACGCTGGTGTCGCTCTACACCAGCGCGGGCAGCGCAGGAGGCGCGATCAAACTGGCGCGACTGACGCGCCGCGTCGGCGACTTGCTGCAGGTCACGAAATTGCTGACCGTCTTCGAGGTGTATGAGACGGAAGAAGAAGCCGTCGAGTCATTCCGCAAAACCGCTGCCGCGTAGTCGTTCGGCGCGAATCCCAGGCGCAGAAACTCCTTCGCCGATTTATGCCCGGATCCGGGCCGCGATCCGCAAAATTCCTCGCGGAAAAGTGTCTACATATGGCGCAGTAGCACGAGCGGCGGGATTTCCGGGCGCCGCACGGCAAGTGGCGCGGGCGCTGCATTCATCTGTGGGATTGCCTTGGCAGCGAGTTCTCGGATCAGGCGGCGAAATTAAGCTGCGCGGCGACTCGGCAATGGAACAGCGTTTCCGGCTGGAGGCCGAAGGAGTGCGCTTTCGCGGGAAAAAAGTGGATATGAAGGCGCATGAGTTTCGGAGCGGGGATTTCAGATTGTAGATTGCAGATTTCAGAGTGTTAATTGTTGATTGGAACTGCGGGTTTTTAAAAGTCTGAAATCATAAATCATCTATCTCTGACTGGCTTCTCCGGCCAGCACTTTGCGATTAAATTCCGCCGACCTGTTCCGCGGAACACTGAGATTCTTCCAATCACTTCCCTTCAAATGCTTCGCTAGAAATACGATCTGCCCGCAGTGATATGAGTAGTGCGCGATCTGGCGATTGATAGCCTGCATCACCGAATGCGGCTCGTTGCGAATAAACACTTTACGCTCTAAATCCGAGTCGGACAACGGCTCCAGCGCGTGAAACACTCTGTCCCATCCATCATTCCAAATTCGCAGCAATTCGGCGCGGGTTGACGGCGGCGCGACGAATTCAGTATCACGATTGCGATCCGGCTTCTCTCCGTCGCTGGTTAGAAAATCTGTCCAGCGCGATCGCATGTTTCCAGCCATGTGCTTGGCAATGATCGCGACCGAGTTCATTTCCTCGTCGAGCGCGGTGAACAGTTGTTCGTCCGAGAGTTGCTCCATCGCGCTTTCGGCAAGTTTTTTGTAATAACGAAACAACGAGAGCGAATCTTCGGTATATGACGTGCTGAACTGGTGCGCCATGGTCCATCCTCGAAACTAGACTTTGAATTGCGGATCGATCTCGATCTGATATCCCGCCGATAGACGGTTGGTTTCGTTTGCCATTCCGACCACCGCCATCAATTCGCGGAACATATCATCACTCATTCCCTTTTTTCGCGCGGAGGCGGTGTGCGATGCAATGCAGTAACCACACTGGTTGCTGACGCTCACAGCAACATAAATCAACTCTTTCGTCAGCGCATCCAGTGCTCCCGGCGCCATGATCTGCTTGATGTCCTCCCATGTTCGCTTGAGCGTGGCCGGATCGTTGGCAAGTGCCTTCCAGAAGTTATTGATCCAGTCAGTCTTGCGCGTCTGCATGATGTCGTCATAGACGGCGCGGACTTCAGGGTTGGCATCTTTGTACTCGATCAGGCCTAGCGTGGCCATTCATCTCTCCAATCTTCTTACGAGTTCTATGCTGTCTCGCCCGTGCTCTGTACCGACGCCGGCACGGCGCGGGTCTTCGCCCAAGCGCGCTGGGCCTCAATCTCTTCGGCTCGCGTGACTGAAAGTGGCACGGTTTGCGAGATCACATCCAGCAAAACCTGCGTGCTGAGTTCTTGTTTAGCGCTGTAAGCCTTATAGAGCGCGCTTTGCACCGCTGCCTCGATTTCAGCGCCGGAAAAACCTCGTGAAGCAGCGGCAACACGATCCAGGTCAAAGGTAGCCGCATCTCGATTATGTTTGCTTAGTTGTAAAACCAGAATTTGCTTTCGTTCTAGCTGGTTCGGCAAATCAACGAAAAACAATTCGTCAAATCTTCCCTTGCGAATCAGTTCAGGCGGAAGCGCGCTCACATTGTTGCAAGTCGCAGCAACAAACACTGGAGCTTTTCGGTCCTGCATCCAGGAGAGAAACGATCCCAACAGACGAGACGAAACGCCGGCATCGACCGAGGCTGAATCCGCGCCGCTTCCGGCAAAAACTTTTTCCAACTCGTCAATCCAGAGGACGCACGGCGCCAAGGCTTCGGCTACGCGAAACACCTGCTGTATATGCTTTTCAGTCTCTCCGATGTACTTGTCATAAATATCGGCGCTATCGAACTTAACCAGCGGCAAGTTCCATTCGCCGGCAATCGCGCGCGCGCAAAGAGATTTGCCACATCCCTGCACTCCCAGAATAATCACGCCTCGCGCGGGATCGAGGCCAAATTTCCGCGCCGAATCTTCCCATGATCCGCGACGTTGCGCCAGCCATAGCTTCAGATTATCCAACCCACCCACGCCTGCCAGCTTGTCGGAAACCTCGATGAACTCCAGCGAGCCCGAATGCCGCAGCAACTCTTTCTTGGCATCGAGCATATCGGACGTGGTTTCTGGAGTTAAGCCACGGCGGTTCACAATCGCACGCGAGATGGCCCGATCAGCTTCTTCTTCGGTCAAGCCGCGAAGATTGTCAGCCACTGCGTCTAAACCAGCCGCGTCAAGGTTGCGATGAAGATCATGCCCCTGCGCCAGACGCATAAAGACCTCATCAACCATCTGACGCAGACGTGGCCTGTCGGGCAGCGGCAGTTCCAGAAATTCCACGAGGCTTGCTAGCTCCGGCGGGACCTCAATGGTGGGTGCGGTAATCACGACCGTCCGACGGTTGGCTGAAAATTTCTGCCCAACATCGCGCAGCTTTCTCACCACCACCGGGTCGGCCATGTGGCGATGAAAATCCTTCAGGATGAATACGGCTTCGATCGAAATGGATTCGAGATTACTCAGCGCCTGCGACGGGTCGCGGCTGTTGTATATCGCCTGCGCATTGGGGTCTGCAGAATAATTCGGCGTGGCACGCATTGTCGGCATGGAGCGCTGCGCATACGAACTGGCGTCATTCGCGCAGCGAACCAGCCCACTGGCAATCGTCCACTCGAAGACTGCGAGATTTAATGGCGTGGCAGCCGCGTGCACCAGTCGAACGGCGCGGGTCTCTTCGACGGTTTCGAGGATCACTATCGGCGTCGAAGAATCCATTAAAACTTTTAACCGCTCGAGGACATCAGGCATATTTCGACAAGCCAAAGGCGCAGAGTTCGGAAACTCGGCTCAGAGTACCACAGGATAAAAAGGTGTTTAACTTATCCAGCCGCCGCCGACAACGATATCGCCGTCGTAGAAAACCGCAGCCTGTCCCGGGGTAACCGCGCGCTGGGGCTGATCAAAGTTCACAACAATCTCATCAGCGCCGATCATCTCGATTGTCGCTGTAGCCGGCTCGTGACGATGGCGAATCTTCACGCTGACCCGCATCGGGTCCGGCAGTTCACTCACCGAAATGAGGTTGCTGCGCTTCGTAACCAGAGTTCGCGAATAAAGATTTTCCTGCTCGCCAACCACAACCTGGCGCTTGTCGCCCTTGATCTGCAAAACATAGAGTGGCGACCCGGTTGCAACGCCAAGACCCTTGCGCTGTCCCACGGTAAAGTTGTGAATGCCAGTATGCTCGCCGATTGCACGGCCATCAGTGCTCACCAATTCGCCTGCCGTATCAGGAAGCGAGTCGCCTTGCTCGGCAAGATATGCGTCGATAAACTTCTTGTAATCGCCGCCGGGAACAAAACAAATTTCTTGCGAGTCAGGCTTCTCAGCGAGAGCCAATCCGTACTTGCGAGCAAGTTCGCGCACTTCAGGCTTCGTCATCGCGCCTAGCGGGAACAGGGTCCGGCTGAGTTGCTCCTGTGTGAGTCCGAAAAGAAAATATGTCTGGTCCTTGACGCGATCAATCGGGCGCTTGAGCACCCAACGGTTTCGGCCCTCATCAAACTCGACCCGAGCGTAATGACCGGTCGCCACCGCGTCGGCGCCAATCTGCCGCGCCACCGTCAGTAACTGATCAAACTTCAAGTGATTGTTGCAGAGGCTGCACGGAATCGGCGTTCGCCCGGACAAATACTCCTGCACAAACGGGCGAACCACGTCGCGCTCGAAGCGATCCTCGTGATTCACCACGTAGTAAGGAATGCCGATGGTCTCAGCGACTCGGCGCGCGTCATAGACGTCATCGAGCGAGCAACACCGGCCGGTCACGGCTTCGGGCATGCCGTCGCGGCCGGCCAGACGGCGCTGGTTCCACAGCTGCATGGTCAAGCCGATTACGTTCGAACCCTCGGCACGCAGCATGGCCGCAACGGTCGAGGAGTCAACTCCTCCCGACATGGCAACAGCGATGGTAGCGTGGTTCGGCATGCAATTGAGATTGTCGAGCAACCTTTATTGTACCTGTGACGGAGGGGGCTGGCGTGGACGCCCATCGCTAAACGATCTGAGCTTCACCCTTGTTATACAGAGGGGACAACTCGCGCAGGCGCGCAACCGATGCGGGGACTAGCTGAATCGCGAAGTCCACATCATTGCCGGTATTCTGTTTACCCAGGCTGAAGCGGATGCTGGCTCGGGCACGATCGGGACGCAATCCCATGGCGGTCAGCACATGTGAAGGCTCAATCGCTCCGGAAGAACAAGCTGCTCCGGTCGACACCGCCAGACCTTTAAGATCGAGTGAAATGATGAGCGCTTCGCCCTCGATGTAGTCGAAATAAATGTTCGAGGTGTTTGGGACCCTCGCTGCGCCAGCACCATTCACACCCGCTGCTTCGACTTTCTCCAGAATTGCCGACTCCAGCCGATCGCGCAGCTTCGCGATCTCGCGATCGTTACCACTTTCAAATCCCTGGATGGCGAGCTCAGCAGCCTTGCCCAGTCCAACGATTCCTGGAACATTTTCTGTTCCGGCCCGGCGCGAGCGCTCGTGGCTACCTCCATGGAACAACGGCTCCAGAGTAGTTCCCTTACGCACGAAAAGCGCGCCCACACCTTGTGGAGCATGGAATTTGTGTCCGGAAATCGAAAGCAGATCGCAACCAATCTCCTTCACTCGGACGGGTACTTTCGAAGCTGCCTGCACAGCGTCAGTATGGAAATAAACATCCGCCTCGGCGCAAACTTTTCCGATCTCATTCACCGGCTGCAAAACTCCGGTTTCGTTATTCGCCATCATGATCGTGACCAGCTTGGTGTTTGGACGCAGGGCGCGACCAACATCTTCGGGATCAACCAGGCATCGTCCATCCACCGGAACATACGTGACTTCAATTCCCCGCTCCTGAAGACGCTTGCAGGAATTAAGCACGGCATGATGTTCGATCGTCGAACTAATGACGTGATCACCATCCTGTACCAGCCCGGCGATCGCCAGATTGTCAGCCTCAGTGCCGCCGCTGGTGAATACCACCTCAGCGGGGCGGCAGCCGAACAGATTCGCCACTGATTCGCGCGCGCGTTCGACCGCTGCGCGCGTCTCCTGACCGTGATGATGAATGGAGGAGGCGTTCCCGAAATGCTCTTCAAAATACGGCCGCATCGCCTCTAAAACATCCGGCAAAACAGGCGTGGTGGCATTGTTGTCGAGGTAAACGCGCCGCATACATCTATTGTATTCCCACCATTTCACTAACGCGGCATTGTGACCAGCAACTCTGGAGATAAATTTCCAACAAAGAAATTACACGGGTGAGGTTTCCAATTGACAATCGCCGACCCATGCCTGAACTACGTTCGCTTCTAGGTTCGTGACTGAACCCGATCCCGGTTCGGGTGTGCACGATCCAATCCCCCGAAGGAGCACTACATCATGGAAGATAAATTCAAGGATGTAAGCAACACGGTTGACCGGCGCTCGTTTCTGAAGAAGGGAATGACGACGGCAGGTGCGGCTGCGATGGGTACTGCGCTCTTAGCCAGCAGCCCGTTAGCATTCGCAGACGAAGGCCGAGAGGAACAAAACGGTCGCTTGACCAGGGGAGACGCCGCGCTGCTCAGATTCGCAGCTGCAGCCGAGATCCTGGAGACAGATTTTTGGGTGCAGTACAACGAACTGGGAGGCATTCCGGACAGCGAAGTTCCCGGCGGAAGCGGAAACGTTGCCTACACTGC
>Ga0157372_10000417_pt1 | contig 46710 bp, 41 predicted proteins | sample C55metaG_FD_115307 | JGI IMG/M metagenome (GOLD analysis project Ga0157372, IMG submission 115307) | Corn rhizosphere microbial communities from Kellogg Biological Station, Michigan, USA - C5-5 metaG | ecosystem: Host-associated > Plants > Roots > Rhizosphere > Soil | place: USA: Michigan...
CTCAAGCCGGCAATGATGCGATTGCGGCGCGGAAAGAACTCGGGCTTGCCGGGCGTGCCCGGCGGAAATTCCGACACCAGCGCGCCGTGTTCGACGATGCGCGCGGCGAGATCCTTGTGCTGGCGCGGATAAACCAGATCCGGCCCGGTGCCGAGCACCGCGATTGTTTTGCCGGCACCCTCGAGCGCGCCTTCGTGCGCAGCACCGTCCACGCCTTCGGCCAGACCGCTGGTGATGACGTTGCCTGCAAGTGCGAACGTCTTGGCGAATGCGCGTGCGTTCGCCAGACCTGCGCCGCTCGCGCGGCGCGCGCCGACCATCGCGATCTGCGGCGACCACAGGCATGTTGGATCGCCAGCGACGAACAGCGCAGCCGGCGCGCCGGAGATTTCGCGCAGCAGCAGCGGGAAATCTTCGCCCGTGCACACGAGCAGGTGACGATCCGGCGCTTCGAGCCAGCGCAAGTCGGCATCGACAAGATCGGCGTCCGCCGCAGCCAGCCATGGGCGTGCACTCTCGGGCCCGCTGCGGCGCGCACAGGCGAGCGCGCCAGCGGCCGAGCCTTCGCGCGCGACCAATTCGCGAATCCCCGCGCCGCCGAGTCCCGGCGCACGCAGCAGCGTCAACCAGGCGCGGGTTTCCTCGATGGAAAGTTCGATCGGCATCCGCGCAGTTTAGTGGACGCCAAAAAACAAACGGCGCGAATTCGCGCCGTCTGCAACAAGATCAGAAAAGTCTTACGTGTGGTCCGGGTCGTAGAGTTTGTCGCCGCGATGCACCGGACGGATGCCATCCATGATCAGGCCGTAACTGACGCGATCGAAGGTGCGGAACACCATGACGTGGCCGACGTACTCCTCCGGCAGCTGCACCTTGGCGTCTTCATGGTTGAAGAAAGCGCGCGTGCTCAACTCCGGATAGTCGAACTGGTCGTTGACCACATCGCCTGGGCTGTAGATCGAATACGTCTGGCCGTTCTCCACGCCATCGGCGGCGCCGTCCGACAACGCGACGACCTGCATGCGGCCCACCGCGTTGAGTGCGTCGGTGAATGCGATCACGCGCATGCCGGCCGGAACCTGTTTCGGCGGATGCGGAATGTATTCCGCGTCGTAGGGCATGTTGTCCAGCGGCAACACGAAATCGCCGCGGCGGATTTCGTAGTCGGTAGCAACGGCGATCGTCGAGGCCGGATTGCCGGACTTGGTGACCTGCACATCGCCGAAGTTCAGCATCTCGTAACCGAGGAAATGCACGTCACCGTGCAGGGTCCATTCGTCCGGACCATGATGCCAGATCATTTCCGGACGCCCGTCCCGATTCTCGAGCGACTGGCGGAAAAGCGCACTGGCATGGCCGTCCTTGGACGTGATCTCGTAGTAGCGGCCGATCGGGCGAGCCAGCGCGAAATGCTGGCCCGGCTGACCTTCCAGGCCACGCACGTAAACCAGTTGGCCAGGCGAGCCGGCGATGTGGTGGTCTTCGAAGCCGACGACATGCGGGGCGTGCTTGAAATCTTCCTCATTGAGCATGCGCGGCTTCTTGAGGTAATCCTCGATCACCGACAGCGGCAGCGGTTTGATCGCACTTTCCAACTGCTCGGCGCGCGTATGCGGCTCGACACCGCCGCCGCGGCTGGCGACGCCAATGCTCGTTTGGCCATTGAGATAGGCCAGATTGAGCACGTCGCCCGGATAGATCAGATGCGGGTTATGGACTTGCGGATTGGCCTGCCAAACTTCCGGCCACTGCCACGGCCGGTGCAGGAACCGCGCGGAAATGCTCCACAGCGTATCCCCTTTGCGCACCGTGTAGGTGTCCGGATGATCTTTGGCAAGCTCCACGGTCGCGGCAAAAGCCGTGAGGGTGAGCACCATTCCAGCGACAACTGCAGGTAGTTTTTTAAGCATGGCTGCCAATTACCTGATTCCCCAAGGGCTTCTTGAGTGTATACGAAAAATTTACCGGAGAAAATGACCTCGTCGACAAAATCGGCTTTTGCCCGTTCCTCGAAGCAGGAAAGTCGCTTCAAGTGCCGATTCGGAGTAGAATTTTTCCCTTAAACGATGGCCGCCATCGCTTCTTGCGCGTGCCCTGGACCGACCCCACATTGATACCCATGTTGACGATACTGGAATTCCCCGATCCGCGACTGCGCACCAAGGCACAGCCGGTCACGACTTTCGACAAGACGTTGCACGATCTGATCGACGCGATGTTCGCGACGATGTACGCAGCTCCGGGCATCGGCTTGGCCGCGACGCAGGTCAACGAGCACAAACAGCTGCTCGTGCTCGATGTCTCCGAAGAGAAAAATCAGCCGCTCGTGCTGATCAACCCGAAAGTCGTCGAACGCGATGGCGAGCAGGTTTATCAGGAAGGGTGCTTGTCCGTGCCCGGCATCTTTGCCGATGTCGAGCGCGCCGAACACGTCGTCGTCGAAGCGCAGGACCGCCACGGCCAGCCGTTGCGCATCGAGGCGCACGGCCTGCTCGCCGTGTGCATCCAGCACGAAATGGATCATTTGATCGGCAAGCTGTTTGTCGATTACCTGTCGCCGCTCAAGCGCGAGCTCGTTCGCAAGAAACTCGAAAAGCAGCGCAAGGCGGCCGCGCCCGAAGCGGCGCACGCCTGAATCGATGACCGTTGCGGCTCTGCGACTGGCGTTCGCCGGGACGCCGGACTTCGCGGTGCCGCATCTGGCCGCTTGCCAAATCCCCAATGTGGAAATCGCCGCGGTGTACACGCAGCCGGACCGGCCGGCAGGCCGCGGCCGTCAGCTGACGCCGAGTCCGGTCAAAGTCGCGGCGCTCGCCGCGGGCTTGCGCGTGGAGCAGCCGCAGGCCCTGAAAGACGCTGCCGCGCAGCAAACCTTGCGCGAACTTGACCTGGACCTGCTCGTCGTCGTCGCCTACGGACTGATTCTGCCGCGCAAGGTGCTCGCGCTGCCGCGCCGGGGTTGCTGGAACGTGCACGCATCGCTGCTGCCGCGCTGGCGCGGCGCGGCCCCGATCCAGCGCGCGATCCTCGCGGGCGATCGGCAGACCGGCGTGTGCCTCATGCAGATGGAAGCGGGCCTGGACACTGGCCCGGTGCTGCTCGAACACGCGGTGGCGATCGCAGCCGATGACACGGGCGGCAGCCTGCACGACAAACTCGCCGCGCTCGGTGCGCAAACGCTCGGCGAAGGCCTGCGGCGCACGCTCGCCGGCGAAGTCTTGCCCGCAACGCCGCAGATCAGCGCCGGCGTGACCTACGCGCACAAGCTCGACAAAGCCGAAGCGGCGCTCGACTGGAACGAGCCGGCCGCCGCACTCGAACGCAAGGTGCGCGCGTTCGATCCGTGGCCGGTGGCGCAAGCGCAGGTCGCGGGCGAACATTTGCGCGTGTGGCACGCGCAAGTGCGAGAACCGGATCGGCATTCGTCGAGTCCGGGTGAGATTCTCGCAGCGACAAAGGATGGAATCGATGTCGCCTGCGGCACCGGCGTTTTGCGCCTGCTCCAAGTCCAGCGTGCCGGTGGCCGGCGCATGGCCGTCGCCGACTATTTGAACTCGCGTCCGGAACTGCGTCGTCCATGAGCGCCGACGCGCGCGCGCTCGCGGCGCAGGCATTGGCGCAGGTCGTCGCCGGAAAGTCCTTGCGCGCGACGTTTGCGGCATTTTCCGCAAAATTGCCGGACGCGCGCGATCGCGCGCTACTGTCGAGTCTGCTGCACGAAGGCGCGCGCTGGTGGCTGCGCTATGACGCGGCGCTCGACGGATTGCTCGAACAGCCGCTGCGCGAACGGGAGCCGGCGTTGCACGCGCTGCTCGTGCTGGGCCTCGTGCAACTGGAAATCCTGCGTCTGCCTGAATACGCCGCCGTTGCGGCGACTGTTGAAACCGCGCGCAGTCTGCGCAAGCCGAAATTCGCCAGCCTGATCAACGCGGTGCTGCGGCGCTGGCTGCGCGAACGCGACACGCGCAACGGCCTGCTCGATCGCGAAGCGCCCACTCGCCACGCACACCCGCAATGGCTGATCGACACGCTGGCAGGAAACTGGCCACGGCATGTCGATGCCATCCTCAGCGCCAACAATGCGCAGGCGCCGCTATGGTTGCGCGTCAATCGCCGCCGCGGCACGCGCGCGCAGCTGGGCACGCGGCTGCAACACGCCGGTATCGAAGCAACCGCGCCGGAACACTTGCCCGATGCGCTGCTGCTGGCGCGCAGCGTCGACGTCACGAGCCTGCCCGGTTACGCGTACGGTGCTTTTTCGGTGCAGGATGGCGCCGCCCAGTTTGCCGCGCCGCTGCTCGATCTGCATGATGGCCAGCGCGTGCTCGATGCGTGCGCCGCGCCTGGCGGCAAAAGCGCACATATCCTCGAAACGGCCGCGGTCGAACTGCTCGCGCTCGATCGCGACGCCGCGCGCCTGCCGCGCCTGCGCGAGAACCTGGCGCGGCTTGGCCTCGTCGCCGACGTGCGCGCCGGCGATGCCATCGATCCAAACAGCTGGTGGGACGGCCGACCATTCGACCGCATCCTGCTCGATGCGCCGTGCTCGGCGACCGGCATTATCCGGCGCCAGCCCGACGTCAAATTGCACCGCCGCGCGACCGACATCGCGCGGCTCGTCAAGGCCCAGTCGCGTCTGTTCGACGCGCTCTGGCCTATGCTCAAACCTGGCGGGCGCTTAGTCTATGCCACCTGTTCGGTACTGGCCGCGGAGAATGCGCAGCAGTTCGACGCGTGTCTGCGCCGCCACGCCGGGGCGCGCGCGCTGCCCGCGGGACTGGGCTGGCATGCGAGCGGCAGCGGCGAGCAGAACCTGCCGGGCGAGGCCGGGATGGACGGATTTTTTTATGGCATTGTGGAAAAGCACAACTAGTGTACTTTGCTGCATCGCGCTCGCCGCTTGCGCGGGTGCGCCGCAGGCGTTCGTCGTACGCGGTGCTTCGGTCGATTCGGGCATGTTGGCCGCGCGGCTGGAGTGGCGTCCGGATGCGCGCGTGCTCGAAGCGCTGGATAACGGCATCGCTCTGCAATTCGATGTTCGCGTGCAAGCGCAAGGCGCTTCGACGTGGTTCTGGCGTCCGACCGTGGCGGCACGGACGCGTCATTTGCAGCTGCGCTACTTTCCTTTGAGCCGGCAATACCAGTTGCGCGATCTGGATTTGAACCAGGCGCGCAGCTACGCGGCGCGGGCACTGGCGCTGGCCGCGCTCGAAGACCTGCGTCTGCCGTTGCCGGAATGGAAAGCTGCGAACGCAGAACGCTATCGTCTGGAAATCGACTTGGATCGCAACGCATTGCCCGGCGCCTTGCGCATGCCTGCGCTGTTCCAGCCGGCGTGGCGCCGCTGCAACGGAGAATTCGCGTGGCCCGCACGAGCCGGCTGACGCGCGTCGCGCGCCGTCTGCTGCCGGTGCTGGCGGTCGCGCTGCTGCTCGGCGCGGCCTTGCTGATGGCCAACGATGCCGCGGGCGACAGCCGCCTCGGCGCGTGGTACCCGTGGATGCTCGGCGCGTGTGTGCTCGCGCTCGTTGCGCTGCTCGTCATGATCGTGCAGCGCCTGTGGCGCTTGCGCGCCGAGCTGCGCCGCGGCGTGCCCGGCGCGCGCCTGAACCGCCGCGTGATGCTGATGCTGCTGATACTGGCGCTGCCGCCGGTGCTGGTCGTCTACGCGTTCTCGCTGAATTTTCTGCATGCCACGATCGACACGTGGTTCAACGTGCGCCTGGAACGCGCGCTCTCCGATTCGCTCGAGATCGGCCGCGCCTACATCGATGAGCGCCTGCGCGCGGCCCAGCAGACGGCGACGGCGAGCGCGCAACAACTGGCCGATGTGGCGGACGACGAATTGCAGTCGCGATTGGATGGTCTGATCGACGCGCAAGGCGCGCTGCAGCTCAGCGTATTCGGCGCTGATCAGAGCGTGCTCGCCACGGCCAGCTCCGATGCGCAACTGCTCGCGCCACTCGTGCCGGATTCTGCGGTGCTGCTGCAGGTGCAAGGCGCCGGACGCTACGCCGCGGCCGAGCCCGTGGGCGCGCGCCTGCTGCTGCGCGTGGTGCAGCCGCTACCGCGCGCCGCACCGGGCGCGGCACGCCTGCTGCAGGCCTTGTATCCATTGCCGGCGCAGATGCAGACGCTCACTTCGGGTGTGGAACAGGCAAACTTCGATTTTCAGCGCCTGAAATATCTGCGTGAATCGCTCAAGCTCACGTTCACGCTCGTGCTCACGTTCGTCTCGCTGCTGTCGGTGTTGTTCGCGCTGATGATGGCGTTCGGCATCGCGCGCCGGCTCACCGCGCCGATCGGACGTCTGGCCACGGCCACGCGTGCGGTCAGCATCGGTCGTTACGATACGCCGCTGCCAATTCGCAGCGACGACGAACTGGGCTTCCTGCTCGCTTCGTTCGGGCAGATGCAACGCGAACTGGAATTGAGCAATTCGCGCCTGACCCACAGTGCGCAGGAAACCGAAAATCAGCGTGCGTATCTCAAAGCCGTGCTCGAGCGCCTGTCCGCAGGCGTGTTGGGCCTGGATCGCGCAGGCATCCTGCGCACGAGCAATCGCGCGGCCGAGACGATTCTCGATGCCCCGCTGCCGCGCTATCAGGGCCAGCACCTTTCGCAGGTGCGCCGCGACTACCCGGCGTTGGCGCCGCTGCTTGACGGCATCCTCTCGCATGTGCGCGAGGGCGCGCGCGAGTGGCGCGAAGAAGTCGTGCTCGAACGCGGCGACGAAAGGCGCATTTTGATGTTGCGCGGGGCCGAACTCGGCGAAAGCGGCGATGGCAGCGGCGTCGTCGCCGTGTTCGACGATCTGACGCAGCTGGATCGCGCGCAGCGCGACGCCGCCTGGGCCGAAGTCGCGCGCCGCCTTGCGCATGAAATCAAGAACCCGCTGACTCCGATCCAGCTTGCCGCCGAGCGTTTGCGCCGGCGCTTCATGGGCCGCCTGCCACCGGATGAAACCGAATTGCTCGACCGCGCCACGCACACGATCGTGGCTCAGGTCGAGGCGCTCAAGGCCATGGTCAATTCGTTCGGCGACTATTCGCGGCCGCCGCAGATCGATGTGCGGCCGTTGTCGCTGCACGCGCTGGTCGGCGAGGTGCTCGACCTGTACGAGAACGACCAGCGCATCCAGCTCACGCGAAAATTCGCGCCGGGCGATCCGATCCTGCGCGCCGACGCCGGCCGCTTGCGCCAGCTGCTGCACAATCTGTTGAAGAATTCACTCGAGGCGATCGGCGACGCACGCAAGCCGCACATCGAGGTGAGCACGCGCGACGTTCTGGAAAATGGGCAAGACTGGACCGAGTTGGCTGTCGCCGATAACGGCCCCGGCCTGCCGGAAGGATTCGGCGCGCGCTGGTTCGAACCGTACACGACGAGCAAATCCAAGGGCACGGGTCTCGGGCTCGCCGTCGCCAAGAAAATCGCCGAAGAGCACGGCGGCAGTCTGCGCGCGGACAACCGTCCTGGCGGAGGCGCCGTGTTCACGTTGCGCTTGCCGCGCGAAAGCCGCGACTCAGGCGCGGTGCGCAATCCGCTGGAGCAAGCGTGACCGCGTCGACGCGACAGGAACGCCGCGCGTTCTGGCTGTTCACTTTGCTCACTCTGCTCGTTCTTGGCGCCGGCCTGGGCTTGCGCGATCCGTGGCCGGCGGATGAGCCGCGCTTCGCACTGTCGGCCAAGCAGATGGTCGAAAGCGGGAACTGGCTGATCCCGCATCGCGGCAGCGAGCTGTATTCGGACAAGCCGCCGTTATTCATGGCCGCGCAAGCGCTCAGCTATGAACTGACCGGGAGCTGGCGCGTCGCGTTCTTGTTGCCATCGCTATTCGCCGCGTTTGCTACGTTGCTGCTCATCTACGACCTTGCCCGGCGATTGTGGGATCGCCGCACCGGTCTGTTCGCGGCAGGTGCGCTGCTGGCAACGTTCCAGTTCGTCTATCAGGCCAAGCGGGCGCAGATCGATCCGACCGTCACGTTTTTCCTCACGCTTGCCAACTACGGCCTGCTGCGGCACTTCCTGCTCGGTCCCGACTGGCACGCGTACTGGCTCGGCTGCTTCGCGGCGGGTCTGGGCGTCATCATGAAAGGCGTCGGCGTGCTCGCGCTGCTGCTGTTCGCGCCGTATATTTTTGCGCGTTTGCGGCATTGGCAAAATGTGAACAACACCGAAGGCAAATGGCGCTGGGCCGCCGGCGCGCTTGCGTTCGCCGCTGCCGCCGCGCTGTGGCTCGTGCCGATGCTGCTGGCCGTGCAACGCGCAGCGTCGCCCGATTACGCGGCATATGCGCATGACATTCTTTTCCGCCAGACCGCAGGTCGCTATACCGATTCCTGGGACCACCAGCATCCGTTCTGGTACTACGGCGGCGTCATCGCCACGAGCTGGCTACCACTGACGCTCGCGCTGCCCTGGCTGTTGCCAGCCTGGCGCGACGGCTTGCGCGCGCGCGATGCGCGATTGCTGATTCCGCTGGCGTGGATCGTCCTTGTCGTCGTGTTCTTCAGCTTCCCGAAAGGCAAGCGCGATGTCTACATCATGCCGGCGTTGCCGCTGCTCGCGTTGTGCGCGGCGCCTTTCCTGCGTGAGATCGTTCAGCGCGCAGGATTCCGCCGCCTCGCACTCGGCTTGATCGCGTCGATCGGCGCCGCTTTCCTCGCTGCCGGAATCTACGCGTTGGCTTGGCATCCGTCATTCGCGACCCGACTGGCCGAAGAACGCGGACTCGCCGACGGCGCGGCGATGCTGTGGCTGCTGCTGATTGCGCTCGGGCTGTGGACGCTGGCTTGTGCTTTGATATTTGGCGCGCGCCGCGGCGTGCATGCGTTGCTCGCCGGCCTCGCCGGCCTGTGGCTGTTGTGGAGTTTCTGGGCGTATCCGCTGCTCAACGATTCCAGTTCCGCCGCCGGCGTGATGCAGCGTGCGGCGCAAGCGATCGGTCCCGATGCGCAACTCGGAGTCGTCGCGTGGAAGGAGCAGAACGTGCTGATGGCCGATCGCCCCACGGTCGATTTCGGATTCGTGCGGCCGTGGTATCTGCAGCTGGGCGACGCGATCATCTGGCAGGAGGCGGCGCCGGAAACGCGCTGGGTATTTATCCTGGCGGATGCGATGGCGCCCTGCATCGACAAATCGAAGGCGACGTATGCCGGCCATGCCAACCGGCGCGAATGGTGGTTGTTCCGCCTCGACGCGGTCGCGCCGCAGTGCCGTGGCGGCAAGGTGCCGGCGAACGCGACGCAGGAAAATCCGAACGCGGAGTAATCAACGCGCGGCTTCGCGCAGATCCGCGGGCGCGGTGGCGAACTCGGCCAGATGCTGATCGAGTCCGATCTCGCAGCGTACCGCACCGCTCGCGCGTGTGGCCGCGAGCACGGCGTCGTTGGGATTGTCGACGACATTCTTGCGCGTGGGATGCCACAGATGGGCGGCGAGGCCGGCGAAGCGCAGATCGCGGCGTCGCAGGCCCATGTGGAACGCGCGCAGCGCCAGCTCGTTGTCCTCGCGGCCCCAGCCGGTCATCGCTTCGTTGAACCCGTTCAGAGCGAGCAGATCCTCGCGCCAGAAGCCCCAGTTGCAGCTCTTGATTCCGGCCTCGCGCGTATGCGGCCGCGCCCACGCCCGCGCGAGTACCGGCACGCGCAGAGTGTGACGGCGGCGTTCGATATCCGGCGCAAACAACCCCAGATCGATCTGCCGCTGCTCGAGCAGGCGCGCGGCGCAGCGTTCGCCGGTCAGCACGCGCGAGCCCTGCACGAAGCAGCCGCGCTGCGCGAACGCGAGGTGGTCGGCGATGAAATCGCGCTGCGCAAGCATGTCGCCGTCGAGAAAGACCACATAATCGCCGCGCGCGGCGGCGATGCCGCGGTTGCGCGCCCGGCTCATGCGCGCGCCGTCGTCGGCTTGCCACAAGTGCACGAGACGCGTGGGGAAATCGCGCGCCGTCGCTGCAAGCAGTGCGCGCGTGTCGGCGCGCGAACCGTCGTCGGTGACGATCACTTCATGCGGCAACGTGCTCTGGCGCGCGAGTGCGCGCAGCACGAGATCGAGTGCTTGCCGCCAGTTGTAGGTGATCACGATGACGCTGATGCGCATGTCGCCTCCGCCGTTGCGCGCATGATAAGCGTTGGCGCGCGGCGTTGCGGTCGTGACGCGACGGGCGCCATAATCCGCGGCGCGCGAATGATCGCCGGACTTGGCGGAATGCGCACGAGCGCACGATTCGGCATTCGCGATTCGCATCGGCATCGAGGCACGCATGGGCAGCACCACGTTCGCCGTTGTCGTTACCTGCTACAACTATCGCGAGTTCGTCGTCGAGGCGATCGATAGCGCGCTGGCGCAGACGCGGGCTCCGGCGCAAGTGATTGCCGTGGACGACGGGTCGAGCGACGGTTCGGCGGACCTGCTGCGGGCACGCTACGGCAGCGATCCGCGCGTGCGGCTGCTATGCGTTGGCAATGGCGGACAACTGCTCGCGTTCCAACGCGGCCTCGCGTGCGTGGACGCCGATGTCGTCTGTTTCCTGGACGCCGACGACCGCTGGAGCGCGGACTATCTGCAGCGCATCGGTGCGTGGTTCGACCGCCGAAGCGATCTGGATTTTGTTTTTTCGGACGTGTGCCTGTTCGGCAACGAGCAGGGCTCGCTGAGCTATGCGGACAGGGCAATCGACCTGGGTTACACGGCAATCAGCACGTATCTGGATGCACACTGGTATGGCGCGCCGACGTCCGCGCTGGCATTGCGCACGGCCTGCGCGCGGCGCGCGCTCGATTTGCCGGCGGACCTGCTCTCGACCTGGCGCCTCAGCGCGGACAATTGCCTGGTATACGGTGCCAGCATACTCGGAGCGCGCAAGTTATTTGCGCCAACCGGCTGCGTGCACTATCGAATCCACGGCAACAACGGGTGGTGGGGCCGGCACAGCGCGCAGGCGAAATTCCTCAACCGATACCGGTCGCGTTGTCTGATTGAACAATACGCGCGACGCATCGGCCTGACCGCCGCCTGTGTCGAGGACATCAAGTACGAATACCGCAGCAAACCGCAACCGTCGTGGCGTGAAGCGCGTCGCTATGCGCGCCTCGCGCTGCGCGGGCGCGTCTCGATGTTGCTCAACCTGGGCCGCGCGCTGTCGATCCTGCAATCGCGCCTGTTCGCTCTGCGGCGCCAGTCAGATCCGTTGACCGTGTTCGAGCAGCCATAGCATCACGAACTTCTGGCGTACGTAATTGGCCTCCACCCACGCGTAGATCAGGCCGCGCCAGCCGTCGAGAAATCCCGCGCGCAGCCAGTAACCGCGCACGAAGCGCCAAAGTGGATTAAGCAGCATATTCCACAAATGCGCTTTCCGGCCTGTTGCATGCTGGTGCTCGGCCATCAGCCGCGCATAGCGTTGCAGGCGCCCGAGCTGATCGCCGAGCGAGCGGTAGGCGTGATGTTCCAGGTCGCCGTCGAGATTTCCCAGACTGCCATCGACGCTGGCGTGTTCGTGAATTTCGCGCTCCCCGCGCCAGCCGCCGCGCCGGCGGTCGAACAGGCGCAACACGCGGTCCGGGTAGGCGTTGCCGTGACGCAGGAACGCGCCGAAATATTCGGTCGCGCGCGCGCAGCGGTAGCCGGCGATACCGGCGAAATCGTTCGCGCGGGCGTGCTCGATCGAAGCGCGCAGCGCCGGCGTCACCCGCTCATCGGCATCCAGGCACAAGACCCAATCATGGCTTGCGCATTGCACGGCGAAATCTTTTTGCGCACGGTAACCCGCGAAATCGCGCGTGAATACGCGCGCGCCCTTGGCGGCGGCGAGCGCGCGCGTGGCGTCCGTGGAGCCGGAATCCACGACCACGATCTCATCGCAAAAGCTCAGCGAATCCAGACACGCTTCGATGCGGTCCGCCTCGTCAAGCGTGATGATGCAGGCTGAAATCAGCGGGCGAACAGGTAGGGACATGGGCGCGAAGCGTAACGGAAAGTTCTCTTACGCGGTTTGCGCTATGCTTGGCGTTGTTTTTTCGCAACGGTGTTGGCATGGCGAGCGCAACGGTGCTGGTGGTCGACGACGAACCGGACATCCGCAGTACGGTAAAGGAAATCCTCGAAGACGAAGGTTATGCGGTCAGTGTCGCCGCCAGCGCCGAGGACGCGCGCCAGGCGCGCTTGCGCGAACACCCGGATGTCGTTCTGCTCGATATCTGGATGCCGGGCACCGACGGCATCAGCCTGCTGCGCGAATGGGCGGGCGCCGGCGTGCTCGCCGGCAGCCCGGTCATCATGATGTCCGGTCATGGCACCGTGGAAACCGCGGTGGAAGCCACGCGCCTGGGTGCTTACGATTTCATCGAAAAGCCGATTTCGCTGGCCAAATTGCTGCTGACCATCGAACGTGCGCGCGAGGCCAGCCGCTTGCGCCACGAGAACGAAGGACTGCGCCAGCGCCTTGCGTTGCCGCTCGATCCGATCGGGACCAGCAAGGCCATCACCGCGCTGCGTGCGCAGCTGGAAAAACTCAGTCAGCACGACACCTGGGTGCTGATCCAGGGCGAGCCGGGTACCGGCAAGGAGACGCTGGCGCGCTGGCTGCACGAGCATGGCGCACGCAGCAACGGGCCGTTCATTGCCGTGGCGCCCGGCAGCATTCCGCGCGAACACCTCGTGGCCGCATTGTTTGGTGCGGAGACCGCCGACAGCGTGCAGCCGGGCCTGCTCGAGCAGGCGAACGGCGGCACGTTGTTTCTCGACGAAGTTGCCGAGCTTGACGCCGAATTGCAGCAGCGCCTGTTCAGTGTGCTGCAGCGGCGCAGTCTCGTGCGCAGCGGCGGACGCGGCCCCGCGCCGCTGGATTTGCGCGTGATCGCTGCGACCGCGCAGAACCTGGAGGCACTGTCGAAAACAGGCGCGTTCCGCGAGGAACTTTATTATCTGCTCAACGTCGTGCCGCTCAATGTGCCGCCGCTGCGCGAGCGCGGCGAGGATGTGCCGGAACTGCTGCGCGTCTACACGGAGTTTTTTGCCAATCGCGACAAGCTGCCGTACCGCTATTTCCCGGTCGCGGTACAGAACCGGCTACGCAACTATGGCTGGCCCGGCAACGTGCGCGAGCTGCGCAACCTCGTGCAACGCCTGCTGGTCATGGGCATCGCACCGGAAGTGGACATGACCGAAGTCGACGCTGCACTCGGCGCAACACCGCCGATCGCCCCGATGTCTGGCGCGTCCGGCATCGATTTCGATCTGCCGCTGCGCGAAGCGCGCGAGCAGTTCGAACGCGCCTACCTGCTGCGCCAGTTGCAACAGGTCAACGGCAGTGTCGGCAAACTTGCCAAGGCGGTCGGCATGGAACGCACGCACCTGTACCGCAAGTTGCGCGATCTCGGCGTGGATGTGAAAACCGTCGTCAAGGAAGACTCATGAGCGTCAAAGACAAGATTGCCCTCGTCACCGGCGCCGCCAGCGGCATCGGCAAGCGCATTGCCGAAGTACTCGCGGATAACGGCGCACGCATCGCGGTCGCCGACATCAACCTCGCCGGCGCGCAGGCCTGCGCGGACGAGATCCGCAGACGCGACGTGAAAGCCACCGCTTTGGCGATGGATGTGACCGATGAAGCCGCCGTCGAAGCCGGTGTCGCCAAAACCGTTGCCGATCTCGGCGGCATCGACATCCTCGTTTCCAATGCCGGCATCCAGATCGTCAATCCGGTCGACAAGTTCAGCTATGCCGACTGGAAACGGCTCATGGCGATCCACGTCGACGGCGCATTCCTGACCACGCGCGCATGTCTGCAGCGCATGTACGCGGCCGGCAGGGGCGGATCGATCATCTACATGGGCTCGGTGCATTCAAAAGAGGCCTCGCCGCTGAAAGCGCCGTACGTCACGGCCAAACATGCGCTGCTCGGCCTGGCGCGCGCCGTGGCCAAGGAAGGCGCCGCGCACAAGGTGCGTGCGAACGTGATCTGCCCGGGCTTCGTGCGCACGCCGCTCGTGGAGAAGCAGATACCCGAGCAGGCGAAGGAGTTCGGTATTTCCGAAGCCGACGTCATCAAAAATATCATGCTCAAGAATACGGTCGACGGCGAATTCACCACGCTCGACGACGTCGCCCAATGCGCGTTGTTCTTCGCCGGTTTCGGCACGAATGCGCTGACGGGTCAATCGATCAACGTCAGCCACGGCTGGAACATGGGATGAATGAGGCGGCGGTCGCCCGCCTGCGCGCCATGTGCGGCGGCCCGCGCGACGGTGCGTTGCTGCGCGTGTCGCTCGCCAACGCGCTGCTCGCGCAGCACGAGGCGGCGGCCGCGATCGGCGAACTGCGCCGAGCGCTTGAATTCGATGCGGATTATTCGGCGGCGTGGAAACTGCTCGGCAAGGTACTCGCGGAATCCGGCGATGCCGCGGCAGCGATCGATGCTTACGAAAAAGGTATCGCAGCGGCGAGCAAGCGCGGCGACAAACAGGCCGAGAAGGAGATGGCGGTCTTCCTCAAGCGTCTGCAGAAGCCGGGGGTCTGATCGAATAGCGCTTGTACGCCCATTGGTATTGCGCGGGTGCGAGCTCCACGCAATTTTCGACACCGCGATTGAGCGCGGCGACCGCCGTCGGCAGGTCGGCATCGGCAACCCCGTCTGGCGCGGGCAGAAAATGGATGCGGAATCCTTCGCCGCCCGGCAGGCGCTCGGCGAACGCGAACAACACGGTCGCCCCGGTGCGCTGGGCCAGACGCGAGAGCAGCACCATGGTCAGCGCCGGGGTGCCGAAGAACGGCGCGAATTCGCCTTCGCCGGCCTTGGGCTGCTGATCGGGCAGGATGCCGATCGCACCACCGGCGGAAACACGTTTGAACAGCGTGCGCACGCCAGCGGAGCCTTCCGCGCGCACCTGCTCGGCGGCGAGCGCGCCGCGCGCGCGTACGAGCAGCGGCTCAAGCGCCGGCTGCCGTGGCGGACGGTAGGCAATGGCGATTTTCGTGCGGCTGCACAGCCAGAAATTCAGCAGCTCCCAGCAGCCCAGGTGCGGCGCGGCGATGATCAGTCCGCGGCCAGCGGCGAGCGCCTTGTCGAAAAGCTCCCCGCCGCGCACTTCGCGCACGAGCGCGAGCGCGGCGTGCGGGTCGCCCGACCAGACTTTGCAGAGTTCCAGCGCCGACTTGCCGGTTTCGATCAAGCTCGACTTGAGCAGGCCGTGTCTGCTTTGGGCGTCGAATTGCGTTATTACAAAGGACAGCGTTTGCGTGGCCTTGCGGCGCAGCGGGTTTGGTGTGATCCACAGCAACCAGCCAATGGCGGCGCCGATGCCTTGCAGGGCGCGCAGCGGCAGTCGTCCGATCAGGCGCAGCAAAAAAAAGGCAAGAGCGATGTACCAGCGCACGGGTTGCAGGCTTGGCCGGAAACGCGCGATTGTAGCCGCTGACCTGCAGCGGCGAACCTGAATCAATGATTGGCCTGATTCAACGCGTTCTCTCGGCGCACGTGGAGGTGGCAGACGAAACCGTCGGCCGCATCGGCGCGGGACTTCTTGCGCTCGTTGCGGTCCAACCTGGGGATGGTGAGCCGCAGGTTCAGCGCATGCTCGAACGCCTGCTCGGCTATCGCGTATTCGCGGACGCCGAAGGCAAGATGAACCGTTCGCTGGCCGATACTGGTGGTGGGCTGCTGCTGGTCTCGCAATTCACGCTGGCCGCGGACACGGCCAAGGGCATGCGCCCAAGCTTTACTTCGGCGGCCGCGCCCGAAGAAGGCCGGCGCTGGTTCGAACGCCTGGTCGAATTGGCGAAAAATCGCCATTCACCCGTGGAAATCGGCCGCTTTGGCGCCCATATGAGGGTACACCTGATCAACGATGGCCCGGTGACGTTCTGGCTCCAAGTGCACTGAGGCCCAGCCGATTTGACACCCCTCCTATACTTTCAAGTCTTTGTTTAAAGCAGCACTCCCATGGCAACCGAAACCACCCAGCAGCAGCAATCCGAAATCAAGACCCTGATCATCAAGGGCAAGGAACAGGGCTATCTGACCTACGCCGAAGTCAACGATCACCTGCCTGACGACATCGTCGATCCGGAGCAGATCGAAGACATCATCGGCATGATCAACGACATGGGCATCGAGGTGCACGAGGTCGCGCCCGATACCGAAACGCTGCTGCCGGAAACGCCGGTTGCCACGGTCGACGACGAGACCGCGACCGAGGAAGCCGTGGCCGTGCTCTCGGCCGTCGACGCCGAAGTCGGCCGCACGACCGATCCGGTGCGCATGTACATGCGCGAGATGGGCACGGTCGAGCTGCTCACGCGCGAAGGCGAGATCGCCATCGCCAAGCGCATCGAGGAGGGCCTGAATCAGGTGCAATCCTCGCTGGCCAATTTCCCGTGGTCGATCCAGCTGCTGGTCGAGGAATACGATCAACACGTCGAAGGCAAGAAGCGCCTGTCCGAAGTGTTGACGGGCTTTGCCGATATCGAAGTGCCGGGTCTGGGCATGCCCGATCCGATGCTCGAGGCCGCCGAACTCGACGCCAAGGACGACGACGAGGAAAAGGCCGAAGGCGAGGAAGCCGGTCCCGGCGAGACCGGTCCGGACCCGATCGAAGTCACGCGGCGCATGGAAGAGCTGCGCACTTTGTACGGCAAGTTCCAGAAATCCGCCGAGAAGAACGGCGCGGCCGACAAGAAGACGCAGAAAGTGCGCGAGCAGATGGCCGAGGCGTTCCTCAAACTCAAGCTGCCGTCGATCATGATCGATGCGTTCGTGCGCAAGCTGCGCGAAGTGGTTGCCGGGATCCGCGGGCACGAGCGCGTGATCATGGACGTTTGCGTCAAGCAGGCGAAGATGCCGCGCAAGGATTTCCTCAAGGCCTTCACCGCGCACGAGATCAACCTCGGCTTCGCCGACGAGGTGATCCGCAAGAAGCAGAAGTGGGCCTCCTCGATCCGCGCGCACAAGGACGACATCCTGGCCGAGCAGGAAAAGCTGCTCGCGCTCGAGAAAACGCTGTTCCTGTCGCTCGCCGACATCAAGGAAATCAATCGCGCGATGTCGATCGGCGAGGCCAAGGCGCGTCGCGCGAAGAAGGAGATGGTCGAGGCGAACCTGCGCCTCGTCATCTCGATTGCGAAAAAGTATACAAACCGCGGCCTGCAGTTCCTCGATTTGATTCAGGAAGGCAACATCGGCCTCATGAAGGCGGTCGACAAGTTCGAATACCGCCGCGGCTACAAGTTCTCCACGTACGCAACCTGGTGGATTCGCCAGGCGATCACGCGTTCGATCGCCGACCAGGCGCGCACGATTCGCATCCCGGTGCACATGATCGAAACGATCAACAAGCTCAACCGCATCAGCCGCGCAATGTTGCAGGAGATGGGCCGCGAGCCGACGCCGGATGAACTGGCGATCAAGATGGAGATGCCCGAGGACAAGATCCGCAAGGTCCTCAAGATCGCCAAGGAACCGATTTCAATGGAGACGCCGATCGGCGACGACGAGGATTCGCATCTCGGCGATTTCATCGAGGACACCAACGTCGAGTCGCCGGTCGAAGCCGCGACCGGCACCGGCCTGACCGAAACCGTGCGCGACGTGCTCGCGGGCCTGACGCCGCGCGAAGCGAAAGTGTTGCGCATGCGTTTCGGCATCGACATGAACACCGACCACACGCTCGAGGAAGTGGGCAAGCAGTTCGACGTCACGCGCGAGCGCATCCGCCAGATCGAAGCCAAGGCGCTGCGCAAGCTGCGTCATCCGAGCCGTTCGGAGCAGCTGCGCTCGTTCCTGGATCTGGAGTAAGCACTGCAAACGCACCAGCGAAAACGCCCGCGGTCGCGGGCGTTTTCGTTACACTTGTCCTACGGGCCTGTAGCACAACGGTTAGTGCAGGAGACTCATAATCTCTTGGTTGCAGGTTCGAATCCTGCCGGGCCCATCATTCTCTCCGGCCTGATCCCTTCGGCAGATTCTTGTCGAGGATCGCGAGCAGAATCAGGCTGTAGGCGACCAGACGAATCACGAACACCGTTACGCCGTGCTCGATGTAGGGGCCAAACGCCCAGATGCATAGTTGGCTGACGCTTTCCAGCGCGAATGCCGCGGTGAAGTACAGGAAGAAGCGGTCGCGCACGCGCCGGTAAAAGCGCAGAAAAATAAGCGCCAGCACCATGTTTGCGGTCGTCGTCGCGCCGAGCAGGAAATCGATCATGGCCGCCTCATTCATCCGCGAGCAACAACCCATAGATCAGCAAAGCCAGCGCGGTCAGCGTCGTCAACAGGCGCCATGGCAGCAGATCCACTTCGGTGTAGACCAGTTTGTCGAGCACCAGCACCGTGTTGCTCAGGGTCAATACACAAAAACACAGGCCGCTCCACCACAAGACGCGAGAGCGCGTGCGCCAGTATGCGCGCATCAGCAGGAACGCCGAGAGCAGCGAGGTCAGGGCACATAGCGCATAGACAATTCCAGCCATGGATCAGTCGTCCTTGCGAAAACGGAACGCTTCGGCGAATTGTTCGGCCGCCGGGCTCGCCGCGGTGTGGATCAGACGCGTCACCTCGACGAGCTGGCTCGCGTACGCGGCTGCGAGTAGGTCGAGCAGCGAGGCCAACTCGGCGTTCTGCGGGCGATACGCAAATTGCTGCGCATCTGCTGACGCGGCGATCCGCATTTCGACCAGCTCATCCAGCAGTTGCCGGGCCCGGCGATCGGGCAGATAGAGGCGCGAGGCGAGCGCCTGCGCGGACCACGATGTTTGCGGATCGTGCCGAAGCAGCAGGATCGCCTCCACGTGCGGAACTGTAAGCGAACTCGCCAGCAGATATCTGCGTAAGTTGTCCGGTATTGCTTTCCCTGCCATCGCGCTTCCGAATTGCAGCGCAATGCTGGCGCGATCGGCTGGCAGCGTCAAGTTATGGGTTGCGGAAAAAGTTGCGGCCGCTCTGGGGAGAGAGCGGCCGCGGTATGCCGCCCTTCTGCTGGGGACAGAGGGATGGGCAGCAAGTCAATCTTCGCAGGTCCTTGTTAATTCCGGCCAAAAAACCGCATCGCGGCGCACCGCTACGCCGTATCGGTTTTGTGCAGGATCAGATTGAAAACGTGGTCGCCGTCGCGCAGCGGCATTTCTTCGAGCATCCAGCCCCAGCGTTCGCAGACACGGCGGATCATGCTCAAGCCGAGCACGCGATCGCTGGCCTCGCCACTGGAGGTCGTCGCTGCCGCATGATGGCCAATGCGCACGGCATTGGCGCTGACCTGCACGCGCAACACTCCGCCGTCGGCAAATTGCGTCACCGCGCGCAGCAGGTTGGCCACGATCACGCTGAGTACGCGTGGCGGCGCCGTGATCGCGACGCCTTTCGTGCCCTGGTATTGCACCAGCAGATGTTTCTCGCGCAACGCATCGGCGCGCTCGCGCAAGACGTTGCCGACCACGGCATCCAGGTCTGGCGTGTGCCCGCTCGTGGCTTCGCTGTCGTCGCTGCGCGCCAGCACGAGCAATGCATCGAGCAGGTCGCGCAGTTCGTCGGCGCCGCGTTGCATGCGTTTCAGGCGTGCTTCGCCCGCGACGTCGGCACTGTCGAGCATCACCTCAATCGCGCCGCGGATCACCGCGAGCGGCGTGCGTAATTCGTGGCTCGCGTCGGCGGTGAATGCGCGTTCGCGACGCACGTACTCGTACAATTTTTCCTGATGGCGATCGAACGCCTGCGCCAGCGCGCCGACTTCATCCAACGCGAAATCCGGTGCGAGCTTGGCCATGCCGCGACGCGAGGGTTCCAGTATTTCGACTTGCCGCGCCAGGCGCCGAACCGGTTCGATCGCGCGACTGGCCCACAACCAGCCGAGCCACGCCGACAATCCGGTGCCGAGCAGCACGAGCGCGACAAGATCGCGGAACAAACGCCGCTCACGCACGCTTTCCAGGCCGATGTCGAGGATGACATACAGCCGGCCGGCGCCGGCTTCATAGACCGCAACATGGCGCTCGCCGCGGCCATCCTGGACTTCATGAAGACCAGGTGCCAGTGCGGCAAGCTCGGCCGGCGGCGGCGTGCCGGTCATCGTGCTGTAGACGTGGAAATGCTTGGTGTGCGGCTGTGGCGTGTGTCCGTCGGCGGCGAAACGCTCGCGCAGATATTCGCCTTCCACGCGCAACATTTCGTTGACGAGCCGATGCACATAGGAATCGGAAAAGTGAACGGCAGCGAGAGCGACACAGGTGGTTACGACGAGGCCGAGTGCGGCGAACATGATCGCTACGCGCGCGCGCAGTCCGACGCGCGCATGCCAACGCGCGGGTGCGTCTGCGCGAGCGGCATCATTCATCCGCATTCTCGGCGATGCGATAGCCAAAGCCATGCACGGTGTGCAGCAGGCGCTGTTCGAACGGCCGGTCCACGACCGCGCGCAGCACCGACAAGTGTGTGTGCAGGGTGGCGATGTCGCCGCCGGCCTCGCCCCACAATGCGTTGGCGAGTTCGCCGTGCCGCACCAGATTCGGCGCGCGCCGCATCAGCGTTTCCAGCAGCACGAACCCGGCACGCGTGAGCGTGAGGCGCTGGCCGCCGCGTTCGACCGAGAGATTGGCCGGATCCAGCACGAGATCGGCCACGCGCAGTTGTTCGCCCTGCTGCAACCGTCCGCGCCGATACAGCGCGCGCACACGCGCCTCCAGTTCCTTCATCGCGAACGGCTTGACCACGTAGTCGTCGGCACCCTGCGCGAATCCGGCGAGCTTGTCGTCGAGTGTGTCGCGCGCCGTGAGCATCAGCACCGGAGTCTCGCGCCGGGCCTCACGCAAGGCCCGGCACAGCTCGAGCCCGTCCAGCTTGGGCAGACCCAAGTCGAGCACGATCACATCGTAATTGCCATCGAGCGCCATGCGCAGTCCACGCACGCCGTCGGCAGCATGATCCATGACGAAGCCGCGATGTTCCAGGTAATCCCAGATGTTCGCGGCAATGTCGCGCTGGTCTTCGATCAGCAGAATGCGCAGCATGGGTCGACGAGTGACAAGTGGCGCGAAGAATCTGACGCGTGCGGCGTTAAAGATAGCGGAATTTCCCACCCGGCGACGGCGCCTCGCCGAGCATCCGCGCAAACGTGCGCGCAAACGTGTGCACGTCGCCAGGCCAGCGGGCCGATAAATAATTGCCGTCGCGTACCACGAACGCCGGACGCTCATCGAGCGGCGTGTCGCGAAACAAGCCGCTGGTCTTGCGCCAACGATGCGGCGCATCGGCCGGCACCTGGCAGAAATCCGCAGCGTCGGAGAGTGCGCGCGTGACCTCCGCCTGCACGCTCCAGTAACCGGGAGGGTCGTTCGGGCTTTCGCGATACGTGCGGTAATAGTCGCGATCCCACCAGCGTCCGGCATAGCGCGACAAACGCCACGCCGATCTTTCGAATTGCCAGGTCAACGCCGTGGTCTTGCGTCCGTGCAGCACGGATTTACCAGTGCGCTGTGAAATGCTGCGCGCCGCCAGCACGACGCCGTGGCAAATCGCCGCAACCGGTTTGCCGGCCTCGAAAAACTCCGCGACCAGGCGCTGCAGGAGTTCGCTTTCCAGGTATTCGCGCATGCCCTGGGCGTGGCCGCCGGACAACAGCAATGCGTCGAAATCGGTACTGCGCAAATGTGCGTAGGGCAGCGGCGCGGTATAGCGCGCATCTTCAGTCAATTTGCCGTACGCCGCGCGCGCATTGCGATCGGCGCGCAACAACAAACCGACGCATTTGATGCCGCTGAGCCAGGCGGCTCGGCTCCAATAATCCAGGCCGATGCCGGTAATCATTACCGGATCGGCGCTGGCCGTACGGCCGTCGGGCGTCGCGAAAGCGATGTCATGTCCGGCTTCGCCAAGAATCCTCCAGCTCACCGCGACTTCGCTCGGATCAAAGTCTTGGCGCGGCAGGGGCATCAACACTCTCATGGCGCCAGCGTAGCCGAGATTGATGCACCGCCGAAATGACTGACGCCGACCCGTACGGCGGTAAATAGCCGTCCATATGCTATTGTCGGCCCACTTTTCGCCAGGAGGAGGATGGGCAATGCATCATGCTCGGTCAGCATTTGCAATTGTGCGCGTGGTCTTGTGCAGCGCTGTCGCCGTTATTGTCATGGCTCGGCAGCCTGCGTTTGCCGAACCGACGATCGGCTCGCCGAACGTCGCGACCGCCGATCCGCTGATTCCGCCGCCGTACACGGCGCCGTGCAGCGTGACCTTGTTCGAGAACCAGCAGTTCGCCGACTTCAGCTCGAAGCCATTTCATTTTGCGCCGCCTGCCGATTGCCCCGGACCTTGGCAAAAAGTCGTATTGAGCGCCGATTACTACGTGACGATGGGGCGCCAATTCGACCGCACGTCGGAGATCTGGCTCGGCGGTGCGAACATCTATTTCGGCACCACGCAGGAACCGTCGGCGAGCGTTTCGCCATCGTGGCACATCGAGCGCGATCTGACGGATTACGGTCCGTTGTTCGCCGCGGCGCACGATGGTCAGGCAACGCTCGGAAATTTCGTCGGTGTGTCCGATGGCGTCACCTACGATGGAGTCATCTTCGGTACCGCCACCCTGGCGTTTTACCCGCTCGCGCCCACCGTCGCCGATCACCCGCCGCGCCCGGATCTGCTGCTGCCGATGTCGGCCAGCGCCGCCGGCAGCACCGCGGACCTGGTCTCCGCTTCCGATCAGCTTTCGGTGACGTTCGCTGCGTTGCCGCGAAATATCGAGCGTGCGTTTCTTGACGTTTTCGCGCAGAGCCAGCATGCCGACGAGTTCTGGTATTTCAATCTGCCCGACGATATTGCCGACACGTTCTTCGATTCCGGTCATACCGCGTTTCGCGAAGTCGAAATCAGCATCGACGGCCAGCCCGCCGGCGTCGCGCCGGTGTATCCCTGGATCTACACCGGCGGCGCCGATCCGCTGCTGTGGCGGCCGATTCCCGGCGTGCAAACCCTTTCATTCGAACCGTATCGGGTCGATCTGAGCCCATTCGCGGGCGTACTCGATGACGGGCAGCCGCACACGATCGCGCTGGGCGTATTCAATGCCGCCGACTATTTTTCGACGACCGCCAATCTATTGCTGTATCTGGATCATGACGCGGCCGTGCTGACCGGTGCGGTCACGGCGAATACGCTGCAAGCGCCTGCGCCTGTGGTTGACGAAAACGTCAGCGGTGACGACAGCGGTGCCAGCGGCAGCGTCTCGGTGACGAACGGCCATCAATTCGTCATCGAAGGCCACGTCCAGACCTCGCATGGCCTCGTGACGACGCACATCGAACAGAGCATCGATTTTTCGAATGTCTCGCAGTTGGCGATTTCCGATTCGCTGTACAAGCAGGATACGACGCAGACCACGACGATCGATTCGACGACGACGCTGACTCAAGGCGCGACGGTGGCGATCGTGCATGAACAACGCAGCTATCCGCTGACGTTCAATTATGACGACGTGATTGCCGATGACGGCACGGAAACGCTGACCTCGAGCGTCGATCAGGAGTTCAGGCAAAAGATCGACGTCAACAATCTCGGCTTCGCCGTGCGCTCGGCGCAACGCGACGACCACGTGACAACCAGTGCCAAGCGCTTTTTCGATGCCGACGGCAACACCACCGATCTGCAGTCCGATGCGGCCCAGAGCTATACGTACAGCGGCCTCGACGGAGCTTGTTACAGTCGTCAGATCACCGCACAGCGACGCGGATTGAGCACGCCGGGTGCCTTGACCGGCTTCAGCGACGGTGCGCAATGCCCTGGCGGCGCCAACGCGCTCTCGTTTTTTGACGTGTTTTCGAACTACGCGTCGTCCGTGTTCGGCGCAACATTGCAATTGTTGCCGTAAACTTTCTACGTGCTCGCGAAAAGGCCGCCTGCGGGCGGCCTTTTCTTGGCCGCTGCCCGTGGTACGCCGGGCTGGAGGCCGATATACTCGGCGCGGCAGCGCGGATTCCTGGACTCGATGTCGACAACGTTTTTGCAGCGCCGGAATCGGTGGACGGGATGGGTCTGGTTCGTCGCCGCTCTCGGTTTTTTTTCCGGCGCGACGCTGTTGCAATCCTGGTATTCGCTGGCCGCGCTGCTGTGCGGCGACGCGCTGTGCTTTTTGGCTTTCGCCCGCGGCACCGGGTTACGCCATCGGCCGGGTATCGCGTTCGACATCGAGATCGCGCTTGCGTATCTGGGGTTGCTCGCGGCCTACGCAGGGCTCGTCGCAGCGCTGATCGGTTTGCCGATGCAGCACCTGCGCGAAGAACCCACGCTCGGCGCTGCGCTAGCGGTTTCCGGTGCCGCGGTATTGGCGATGTTGAGCGTATGGCATCTGTGGCCGATGTTCGCGCTGCCCGCGATCGACGCGGCGCGCCAACTCGCGGGCATGCGCGCACGTCTGTCGCTGACACGCAGCTTGGCCCTTGCGCGACAGCTGACCGACGGCAACGAGCTGTTTTTCAGTCACGGCTTGATCGTCGCTGTCGCGTTGCTTGTGCTCGCACAGGGCGTGTTGAGCATTGCCGGCATGCAACTGCCGATGGCGCCGGTTTATCGCCCATACGCGGCGATCGCCTACGCGCTGGTCTTTACACCGTTGGCGAGCTGGCTGATCCTGCGTCGTACCGCGTCGGCGGTGTTGCTGGAATGCCGCCGCCAGCGCAATGAACACGTCGCCGAATCGGCGTCGACAGCCGTGCAGCATGCCGAACCGTTAGCGACGACGTTGCCCGACAGTGGCGCCGATCTCAACGCCATGCTGCTGCGCTGCGTGCGCGCCGGCCAGGTGAAACTTGCGCTGTCGGCGCTCGATCATGGCGCCGATCCGAATGGCGTGCCGCCCGCGGAGGATCGCGATCAGCGCTCGTTGCTCGTGCTAGCGGTGCTGCATCCGGACATGCGCCTGTTGCGCGGGCTCATCGCCAAGGGCGCGGACCTCAATCGCGCACACGCTGGCCTGCCGCCGCTGATCGCGGCGACTCGCGATAGCCAGGAAGGCCGCGTCGAAGCCGTGACCACGCTGCTGACCAACGGTGCGCGTACCGATTGTACCGACAGCGACGGCAACACGCCGCTGCATCTGGCATCGCTCTCCGCGCAGCCGATCGTCGCCGCGTTGCTGTGCGATGCCGGCGCCGCACTCGATGCGATCAATCGCTGTGGCCAGACACCGCTCGGCGTGGCGTGCGAAGCGGCGAACTGGGAACTCGCGCGTTTTCTGCTCGAGCGCGGCGCCAAAGCGGAGGTTGCGCATGCGCAGCCGGCGCTGATCGCCGCCGCTGCGACTGCCGAAGACGACGTACAGGGAATCAAGTTGCTGCTTCGGCGCAAGGCACGCGTGGACGCGCGCGACGCGCTCGGCCGCACCGCGCTGATGACGGCTGCGCTGCACGGGCACGCGGCGATTGCCAAGGGCTTGCTCGATGCCGGCGCAAACGTGAACGCGTGCGACACGCACGGCACGACGGCTTTGATGGAAGCCGCGCGCGCGGATTCGCGCGAAGTGATCGAAGAATTGGCGGCGCACAAACCCGCGGCGGACCTCGTCGATCATTCCGGCCGCAGCGCCTTGATTATCGCCAGTCAATCCAGGCGCGCCAGCGAGGACACCGTGCGCCAGCTGCTCGCGCTCGGGGCCGCGCGATCGCTGGTCGTTGCCGACGGGCGCAGGGCGGTGGATTTCGCCGCCGCCGGTGGGCGCTGGAACATCGTTGCCCTGCTCGATCCGGATTATCCGCGGCCGGCAACGGTGAGCGAGGCCGGAGAAGCCGCGCCCTGCGCCGCGCATTCCGCGGAGCATTTGCTCGATGCGCTGCGTTTCGGCAACTGGAATGTGGTGGAGCTGTTCGCCGGCCGCATGCGCGAGTGGCCGCAGAACGAATGTGCACGTTTGTTCGTGGAACTTGCCACCCATTCGGACGCATCAACGCGGCACTGGCTGCTCAATCACGGTCTGGATGCGAACGCGACCGTCGAAGACGGCACGGCGTTGTTGCAGGCGATATCGGATCAGCTGCCGGCATCGCTGTCCGCAACGTCGGAACTGGTCGACCGCGGCGCGCAGATCGCGGGTCATCAACTACTGCAGCGCGTGTGCACGGCGTTGGCGAACGAGCCCGCTCTGGAAACCCTGGCGCTGAATCTGCTCGACCGCGGCGCTGATATCTTTGCTGCCGATGGCGACGGCCGCACGCCACTTGCATTGGCGGTCACGGCCGGCAACGTGGCGCTGACGCTGGCGTTGCTCGCACGCGGCGTCGATGCGCAGTCTCGCGATCGGCTCGGGCGCACGCCGCTGTTTGCCGCGCTCAACGCGACACCCGAGAAAGCGGTCGTATTGATCAGGTCGTTGCTGCGCGCGGGCGCCAATCCGGAAGCGCGTTCGGCGAATGGCGAGACGCCACTCGGCCTGGCCTTGATGAAGCCGCATTTGCAGTACTGGCTGAATTGGCCAAAGTGGAAACTGCCGCGCCGCGCGCTGCGCGATTTCGATCTGGTGGACGCTGCCGCGAGCGGTGACTCGGGCGCGGTGGAGAAACTGCTGGCGCTCGGTCTGCCGATCGATGCCGTCGACGCGCAGGGCGCGCCGGCACTCGTGCGTGCGGCTGGCCAGGGACACGCGAGTGTCGTCGCCTGCTTGCTCGAAGGCGGCGCGAATCCTGGACAGGCCGCGGCGAGCGGCGCCACCGCACTGAGCGCGGCCGTGAGCGCGCATCAGACATCGACAGTCGAGGCGCTGCTGCGCCACGGCGTCGCCGCCGATCAACGCTTGGCAGGCGGCGGCACCGCACTGATGATCGCCGCGGGGTTGGGCCTGCCGGAATTCGTGCAGCAACTGCTTGCGCACGGCGCGCAAGCCGATGCAGCCGACGAGCAGGGCACGCGGCCATTGCATGCCGCGGCGCAATTCGCGTTTGCGGGCCCCGACGCCGAGCGCGCGCGCATCACGTTGCAAATGTTGCTCGAATCGGCCACCGCGGTCGACGCGCGCAACGGCGCCGGACAAACCGCGCTGACGCTGTTGCTCGGTGCGCACGCGCCGGCACGCAGCGCGGCGGATCAGAAACAACTGCTGCCGTTGCTGCCGCTGTTGCTCAAACGCGGCGCCGACGTCAACGCGCAGGACAAGCGCGGCGTCGGTGCGCTGCACGCCTGCGCCATGCACGGATTGCTGCTGCCGGCGCGCGCGCTGCTCGCGGCTGGCGCCGATCCGCTGCGCGTGGATATTCTCGAGCGCACGCCGCGCGAGATCGCACACCTGTTGGGGTATATCGACGTCGCCGCCGAGCTGGCGTTGCCGGCGGCACCGCGGCGCGCGCCGGCTTAGCCGCTGCGCGCTCGTTCGGCGTCGCTGGCTCGATCCGCTTCGAACAGGCGCTCCAGATCCGCCAGCGCGTCTTTCGAGGACTGCACCAACGCCGCGTCATCGTCGTAGACGAGGTATTGCGATTGCAACAATGCGCTGTCGTGTTCGTGGAATTTCTCCACGCGCTCGGCGGCCGCCGCCGCATCGATGCCGAGGTCGACCAACACGAGACGCGACATCTCCAGGCTCGAATGCAGCGTCTCGCGCACGACGTCGTCGATGGTCAGGTCCATGAGTCGGAACGCGTGCTGGCGATTGCGCGCGCGGGCGACGATTTTCAGATGCGGAAACATGCGCCGCACCAGGCGCGCCGTGCGCAGGTTCGCTTCCGGATCGTCGGTCGCGAGCACGAACACTTCGGCTTTTTCGACGCCGGCGGCGCGCAGCAATTCGGGCCGGCTCGGGTCGCCGAAATAGATGTTGCTGCCGAAGCGACGCGAAAAATCGACCTGCTCGATCGATGCTTCGAGCGCGGTGAACGGCACGTGTTGCGCTCGCAGCACGCGTGCAACGATCTGGCCCATGCGTCCGTAGCCGGCAATGATCACGCGCGGGTGGCCGTCGGCGATCGTGTCGAATTGCCGTTCCGGCTCGGGCTTGCGCGTCGCCAGCCAGCGCGAGGCAGCGATTACGGCGAGCGGCGTCAGCGCCATCGACAAGGTCACGGCGACGACCAGCACGTCACGCTGCTGGGCATCGAGCAGGCCGCGATCCTGCGCCAGGTTGAAGACGACGAACGCGAACTCGCCGCCGCCAGCGAGTATTGCGGCCAAACGCAGGCTTTCGGCGAAATTGAGTTTGCCGGACAGTTTGGCCAAGCCCAGCAGCACGGCCGATTTCAGCAGCAGCATGCCGACGACGATTGCGCCGATCAGCAACGGTTGCTGGCGCACGAGGTCGAGGTCGAGCGACACGCCGACGCTCAAGAAGAACAATCCGAGCAGCAAGCCCTTGAACGGTTCAATCTGCGCTTCTATTTCGTGCCGGTATTCCGAATCGGCCAGCAGCAGGCCGGCGAGGAACGCGCCGAGCGACATCTGCATGTGCGCTAGCTGCATCACCCATGCCGCGCCGAGCACGACGAGCAATGCGGTGGCCGTGAACACCTCGGCGATCTTGGTGCCGGCGACGATGCGGAACACCGGACGCAACAAATAGCGGCCGCCGACCACGACCGCCGCGATCACGCCGATGATGCGCAGCGCGGCGAACAGCTGTTCGCTGGGTGCGGTTGGGGCCGTATGCGTGCCGAGCAACGGGATCAACGCGAGAATCGGGATTGCGGCCAAGTCCTGAAACAGCAGTATTGCGAACGCGAGGCGGCCGTGCGGACTCTGCAACTGCTTGTGCTCGGCCAGAATCTGCAAACCCAGCGCGGTCGAAGACAAAGCGAGCCCGAGGCCGACGATCAACGCGCTGTTGCGGACCAGTCCGGCAAGCAAGGCAGCGGCGCCGAGCACCAGCGCGCTCAGTGCGACCTGCAACACGCCGGCGCCGAACACTGCCCGGCGCATCACCCACAATCGTTGCGGCGAAAGTTCCAGGCCGATGATGAACAACAGCAGGATTACGCCGAGTTCGGACAATTCGCTGGCCTGACGCATGTCCGGCGTGAGATTGAGCAGATGCGGGCCGATCAATGCGCCGGCGGCCAGATAGCCGAGCACGGCGCCCAGGCCGTAGCGCCGCGAGACGGAGACGGCGACGACCGCGGCAGCAAGGAACATCACGGCGTATTGAAGGAAGTGCGAGGTTTCCGTTTCCATTCGCGTCGATTATAGACCGGGGTCTCACGTGCTGAGATGACGTTGCGCGAGGGTAGCGCCATCGTTCAATGGAGACCGGTGATGGTTCGTCCTCTGCGTGGTTCCGATATCGTGTTGTGGACATGGCTCGCGTTCGGCATGTTGGCGTTCGCCTGTGCCCCGGCGCTGCGCGCACGCGACCCGTTCTGGGGATGGTTGCCGTTCTGGCTCGTCGTCGCCCCGTTGCTCGATCTGCTTTTGCTGCATCGCTGCCGGTTGGCGGCGACGTCGCGCGCACTCCTCGTCAGGGTTCGCCGTCGCCGCCGGCCAGCGCGTCAGCAAGCTACGCGTTTGCGCACGCGGCGCGTGTTGCGCCGAATGCCGCACGCGGCAACCATCAGTCCGTGATGCCCAGGCGCTTGCGTTCCATGCGCCGCAGGAATTCTTCCATGATGCGCCGGTACAAATCCTCGCCGAGATAGGCATCTTCGACGCCGGCGTCGATCGACGGGTTGTCGTTGACTTCGATGACCACGGTGCGATCGCCCTCCTGTTTCAGGTCCACGCCGTAAAGGCCGTCGCCGATCGGCGCAGTGGCCTTGAGCGCGAGCTTGATCACCTCGTTCGGGGCCTCGCGCACGGGCAGCGTCTTGAAGCCGCCGGATTTCTGCGCGGCGTTCTGGCCATGGTTGTAGATCTGCCAATGGCCGCGCGACATGAAGTACTGGCACGCGTACAGCGCCTGGCCGTCGAGGATGCCGACGCGCCAGTCGAACTTGGTGTACATGAATTCCTGCGCGATGACCAACGCGGTGTGCTGGAACAGATCGTCGACCGCGGCCTTGAGCTGCTCGACGCTTTCGACCTTGACGATGCCGCGCGAAAACGAGCCGTCGGGAATCTTCAGCACGATCGGAAAGCCGAGCAGGTCGGGCAGTTCGGCCAGGCGCTTGGCGTCGTCGCGATAGAGGATTTCGGTTTTCGGCGTCGGCAGTTTGCGCGAGCGCAGCAGGTCGTGCAGATAGATCTTGTTCGTGCACTTGAGGATCGACCCGGGCTCGTCGATCACCACCATGCCTTCCTTTTCGGCCTTGTTGGCAAAACGGTAGGTGTGGCTGTCGATCGCCGTCGTCTCGCGGATGAACAGGCCATCGTATTCGGCCAGACGCGAATAGTCGTTCTTCGTCACCGGTTCGACTTCGATGCCGATTTCCTTGCCGGCCTCGATGAATGCCTTGAGCGCACGCTTGTTCGACGGCGGCATCGCCTCGTTCGGATCGGCGAGCATGGCGATGTCGTAGCGGTACTGGCGACGCGCGCGCGGCTTGCGCCACAGTTTTCTGGAGAACTTGTCGAGCGCCGCGGCGAACGAATCTTCCTGGTCGTCGGTCAGCGTGTGCAGGCCGGCCGGTTTGATCGCACTGATCTGCCAGACCTTCTCGCGTTCGAATTCCAGGCGCAGAATCGGACATGGAAACGTTTCGAACACCTGGCGCGCCAGATCCGACAGCGTGCCGTAATTGGTTTCGCCGAAGTATAAAAGTACGCCAAAGTCGGTGGTGTCGCGGCCGCCTTCGGGCAGGAACTTGATCAGCTTCTGGTTCAAGTCCTCGATATCGAGGCCGTACAAGGCGCGTTTGCGCAGATCGTTGATCGCGCGCACCGAGGGGATCACCTTGTGTCCGCGCGCTTCGGCGAGCAGCGACACGTAATAGCCGACGCCGAGATATTTGTAGCTGCGGCACAGGTTGATGACCTGCACGCGTTCGTCGTCGACGCCGATCGCCTCCTTGAGGTAGTCCTGCGCGGCGACGACATTGTCGGACGGATAGTACGAACCCCAGTCCGATGCCTTTTCGACTACGATAACGAGGCGGCTCATGCGCCGCTACCGCGAAAATGTGAAGGTGGGGGTTCGAGCATGCGTCGCGGCAACCGGGGTCGGGGCGAAGTTTGACACAGCAAGCTCACAGTTCAAGTACCGGCTGCCGCATCCGTCGCGCCACGCTCGCCGATCTGCCCGCCCTGCTCGCGCTGGAACGGCGCGCATTCACGACCGATCACCTGTCGTCGCGGCAGTATCGCCATCACGTCACGAACACTTCTGCGCGCGTGCTCGCCGCGGTGGATGCGAGCGGTCTGCTCGGCAAGGCGCTCGTGTTTTTCCGCAAGAACACATCGGTGGCGCGGCTGTATTCGATCGCGGTCGCGCACGAGGCGCGCGGGCGTGGCGTGGGTGAGGCGCTCGTGCACGCGGCCGAGCGCTCCGCGCGCACGCGCGGCTGCACGCGTCTGCGCCTGGAAGTGCGCCAGGACAACGCCGCTGCGATCCGCTTGTACGAGCGGCTTGGCTATCGGCGCTTCGGCGCCTATTCCGGATTCTATGAAGACGGTGCCGATGCGTGGCGTTATGAAAAGCAACTAGGGCCAAAGAAGGAGGCCTGAGCGCCTGCGCTTTGCTAGGATGCCGCTTCTGCCGGAGATACTCATGCATCAACTCGACCTGCGTGCGAGCGCGCTCGCGCTCATTGCCGTCCTCCTCGCCGCCTGCGCGGCGCAGCCGCAAAAGCCCGTCGCGCCGCAAGCGCCCGTGGCCGCCGTGCACCCGTTCCAAGTGCAGTCGCCCAACGGCGTGCGCATCGACAATTATTACTGGCTGCGCGACGACACGCGCACGCGCCCCGAGGTGCTCGATTACCTGAAGGCGGAAAATACCTACTACACGGCGATGACCGCGCACACGCAGGCGCTCGAGGACACGCTGTACAACGAGATCATCGGCCGCATCAAGCAGGACGACGCGACCGTTCCGGCCAAGTTCAAGCATTATTTCTATTACACGCGTTTCGAGGAAGGCCGCGAATACCCGATTTACGCGCGCAAGCACGGCAGTGAAGCGGCGGCCGAAGAAGTGATGCTCGATGGCAACGCGCTGGCGCAAGGGCACAATTTCTTCCAGATCGGCGCGGAAGAAATCAGTCCGAACGAGAACCTGCTCGCCTACGCCGAAGACACGAATGGACGCCGCCAATTCACGATCCGCATCAAGGATCTCGCCAGCGGCAAGACGCTGCCGGACGAAATCAGGAACACGCCGGCGTCGATGGCGTGGGCCGGCGACAACAAGACGCTGTTCTACGTCGAGAACGATCCGATCACGTTGCTGACCGTGCGCGTGCGCAAGCACGTGCTGGGCACCGATGTGGCGAAGGATCCGGTCGTCTATGAAGAACGCGATCACAGTTATTACATGGGCGTCGGCAGCAGCGGCGACGACAAGTACATCGTCATCAACGAGCACAGCACGTTGTCGTCCGAGCTGCGCTTCATTCCGGCCAATCAGCCGAAGGCGAAATTCAAGGTATTCGCACCGCGCGAACACGACCTGGAATACCACGCCGAACACATCGGCAACCGCTGGATCGTGCGCACGAACTGGCTGGCCAAGAACTTCCGCGTCATGCAAGTCGACGACGCGCACGTCGGCGACAAAAAAGCCTGGCGCGATCTGGTGCCGGCCAGCAGCGACGTGTTCATCAGCAGCGCGGCGCCGTTCAAGAATTATCTTGCGATCGGCGAGCGCAGCGAAGGCCTGCAGCGCATCCTGATCAAGCCGTGGAAAGGCGAACGGGAATTCTTCGTCAAATCCGACGATGTCGATTACACGGCGACGATCGGCGACAACCGCGAGCAGGATACCGATACGCTGCGCTACGATTTTTCCTCGCTGGCCACGCCGAATTCCGTCTACGACCTCAATATGGCGACCGGCGAACGTATCCTGCGCAAGCGCGATCCGGTGCTCGGCGGCTATGATCCGGCCAATTACGTCACCGAACGCGTGTGGGCGCCGGCGCGCGATGGCACAAAAATTCCGGTCTCGCTGCTGTACCGCAAAGGCTTGCAGAAGAACGGCAGCGCGCCGCTGTATCAGTACGCGTATGGGTCGTACGGTTTTTCGACCGATCCGCGGTTCTCGTCGCCGCGCATTTCGCTGGTCGATCGCGGCTTCGTCTACGCGATCGCCCATATCCGCGGTGGGCAGGAGATGGGCCGCGCCTGGTACGAAAACGGCAAGCTGCTGCACAAGATGAATACGTTCACGGATTTCATCGACGCGACCGAGTTTCTCGTCAAACAAGGTTACGCGGCCAAAGACAAGGTGTTCGCCGAAGGCGGCAGCGCCGGCGGTTTGCTGATGGGCGCGGTCGCCAACCTGGCACCACAGGATTATCGCGGCATCGTCGCGCACGTGCCGTTCGTCGATGTGGTGACGACGATGCTCGACGAGAGCATTCCGCTCACGACCAACGAATTCGACGAATGGGGCAACCCGAAGGAAACGGCGTACTACAACTACATGCTGGCGTACTCGCCGTACGACAACGTGAAAGCGCAAGCGTATCCGGCGATGCTCGTGACCACCGGATTGTGGGATTCGCAGGTGCAGTACTACGAACCGGCGAAATGGGTGGCCAAATTGCGCGCGATGAAGACCGACAAGAACCCGCTCTTGCTCAAGGTGAACATGGAAGCCGGGCACGGCGGCAAGTCCGGGCGTTTCCAGCGCTATCGTGAAGTGGCGCAGGAGTTCGCGTTTATCCTCGATCAGCTGCCGAAGGCGGGCACCAGGAAGTAATGTCCGGTTTTCGAATAATCCGACGTTCTGATTGAAACCATGCACAGAATCCTGCCGTTTTTCGTCTTGCTGGCCGCAACGAACGCGATTGCCGAAGACGCGCCATCGCGCGTGGCACCGCAAGGCTGCGTCTGGAAAAAACTCTCCGACGCCGCGCTCGGGCTCGAAGCGTGGATCCAGCATTGCGACTATCACGGCCGCAAGATCAACCTGTACGCGAAAGGCAATGCGCTGCTGCAGCATTACTCCGACGGCGGCGAGGACGAAAAGCTGATCGAGACGTTCGACGTGCGGGCCGGCGAAAAGCCCGAAGTCGCGATCAAGCGCGTTTTTTCCGAGCACACGCCGGACAAATCACTCGTCGCGCGCTGCCGGCTTGAACCATACAAGGACGAAGCGCCGGAGGCCAAACGCGCACCAGCAGGCGTGGCGCGTTACACCTTCCTGCCCAATGCGGCTCTCAAGAAGGAACTCGAGGCGAAACAGGATCCGGGCGACATCCCCGAACCGCCGTGCGGCGATTGGGGTTATACGCCCGATGGCATCCAGTATTTCGAAACGCACGCGGGCGCGAGCAAGATTCTGTTCGTGCGCGCGGGGCAGGACGAGCCGATGTTTGACGAGCAGACCTTGCGGATCCTGCCAAAGGCGAAGTGAGCGCTACCAGCCACTCGCCTTGAGCTTGTCCGCCGTTGCCGCATCCGCGGGCCGAGCAATCAATCCACCGGACGCGCTCAGCGTCGCCGTGTACGTACCGCCATCGACGAGCGGCAGATACGCGGCGCTGCCGTAATCGGCGTCGATCCAGGGCAGCCAGCGCGGGAACTGCTGCTTGAGCCGCCACAAATCGATGATCGAATCTTCGTTGAGCGCGACGACGCTCGGCGGTGTGGTTTGCGCTTGCGCGGTATCGCGGTAACGGCTGGCGAGCCGATCGAGCCGATACAGCGGCTGCGCGCCGAGCGCGACCGCTCGCGGTGTCCACTTGATGACGTGCGCATCGAGTTGCCATTCGTCGCCACGCAAATCCACGCTGCGATGCGTGCCATCGGGCAGATCGATGCGCACGGCGAACTGCTGCGGCCCGAGCTGGCGCGCGCTCAACGTCGCCACCGGCGCCTCTGCGCTGAGCAGGTGATAACTGCGGATCGCCAGGGCCAGTCCGGCCGTGATCGCCGCGAGGATCAGGAACACGGCCGTCCACATGCCGCGATGCACGGCATGCACGCGCCGGCGCGCGCGCCAGTGTCGTTGCCCGGCGAGCAGATGGCCGAATGCGATCAGCAGCAGCAGGACGCTGAGCGCGAACAGGAAGAAGACGAGCGCCTGCATTATTTGGCCGCCTTGAGCGAGCTTTCGCGCGCGGCGCGGAATTCACTGTCGGCCGCCCATTGCGGGAACGCCGTTTCATCGGCGAGACGCTTGCCGACGGCATACAGCGCGCTGACATCCTCGATCACCCCGGACAAATCCCAGTTTGGATCGTAGTTGTCGGCGGTCTTGTGATAGCGGTTGGCAGTGAAGTCGTCGTAAGCGGCCTTGCCGGCGGCCGTGCCGCCATCGACCTTGTCGAAGCCGCCGCGCGCGAACAGCACGGGCACGCCGGCGCGCGCGAAGTTGAGCTGGTCGGAACGATAGAAGAACCCTTTCTCCGGTTCCTCGTCGGCGGTGATCACGCGACCCATCGGTTTGAGCGCATCGCGCAGATAATCGTCCATCTGCGATTGGCCGATCCCCATCACCGCCATGTCCCGCGTGCGGCCCCAGGGAATCAACTCGTCCATGTTGATGTCGGCTACGGTTTTGGCCAGCGGCCGCAGCGGATGCAGCACGTAATAGCGCGACCCGAGCAGACCAGCCTCTTCGAGCGTCGTCGCCAGGAACAGGATCGAACGCTGTGGTGGCGGCGTCTGATGCGCGAACGCGTCGGCGATTTCGAGCAGGGCTGCAACGCCGGTGCCGTTGTCGACGGCACCGTTGTAGATCTGATCACCCTTGAGATTCGGATCGCGGCCGAAGTGGTCCCAATGCGCCGAGTACACGATCGCTTCATCGGGTCGTTGACTACCGGGTTGCAACGCCAGCACATTGGTCGACAATACGTTGCGAACCTGGTTGTGGAATGTGACCGACAGCTTCGCTGCGAGCGGCGAACCGGCAAAGCCGCGCACGTCGGCGGATTTTTTCAGCGCGTCGAAGTCGGCGCCGGCCTTGGCAAACACGCGCCGCGCGGCGTCGGCTGTAAGCCAGCCGGCGACCGGCAAACGCGGCGCCGAATCTTCGCTCGTTGGCAGATTGAATTGCGGCCCGCTCCAGCTGTTGACGACGACGGACCAGCCGTAGCCGGCGCCTTCGCTGTCGTGCACGATCAGGCATGCGGCCGCGCCCTGGCGCGCGGCTTCTTCGAACTTGTAGGTCCAGCGGCCGTAATACGTCATGGCCTTGCCCTTGAACAAGCTCTCGTCGCCATTGCCGAAGCCAGGATCGTTGATGAGCACGACCACGGTTTTTCCTTTCACGTCGAGTCCGGCGTAATCGTTCCACTGGTACTCCGGCGCGACCACGCCATAGCCGGCGAACACCAGATCGCTGTCCTTGAGCTCGACCTCGCCTTTGCCCTGCAAGGTACCCACGATCGCATCGTTGCGAAATTTATACTTTTCCACACTGCCGCCACTCGCGATTTCGAGCGCGACCTGGTCGCCATCGAGCAGCGTGGTTTCGATCGCCGGTACTTCTTGCAGATAGCTGTCGCGATTGCCGGGCTTCAGACCCATCGCCTGGAATTGCTCGATCAGATACGTGGTCGCCGCGCGTTCGCCGATCGTGCCGGGTTTGCGGCCCTCGAATTCGTCCGAGGCGAGGCGCTGCACGTAGCCGGCGAAATCTTCGGGCGTGATCGCCGGCGAGAAATGCCCGTCGCGCGTGGCTTTGATCGGCTCGCGTTGCGGAGCCGCAACGGATGCCGAAGGCGTTGACTGCGGCGGTTCGCCACAAGCGGCGAGCAGACCGGTGAGCGCGGGGATCAACAAACGACGCATCGGCGTCTCCATTCAGGCAGACACCGATTGTAGAAAGCCTGCGGCGCGGGAGCCAGCGCCGCAGTTCACATTACTTGGTCTCAGCCGATGGCCTGTCGCCGCTGAACTTCACCGGCTTGGCGCCTTGCACATCGCCGATCGTGGCGCTGTCGCTGACATAGAGTTCCACGTCGCGTTTGAAATTGAGCGTGCCTTGCACCGTGGCGTGCGGGCCGATGACGATGCGCGGCAGGCGCCCGGAACCCACGCGGAACCAGCTGTGGTCCGCTTCGACGAGGATGCCGCCCTCGACGCGCGAGTTGGCGCCGACGTCGATGTCGCCGGAAACCGTTTCGATGCCGCCGCCAACATGAGCGCTGTCGAGGCGAATGCCGCCGTTGACGTTGCTGAGCTTGCCGCCAACATCCACGCCGGCGTCGAGCGTGATCGAACCGTTCACGGTTTCCACGGTCTTGGCGATCTTCGTTTTTTCGCCGACGCGCAGGCCGCCGTTGACGGTTTCCAGCGAATCCAGCGTGGCATTGGCGCCAACATCTATGCCGCCATTGACGGTTTCCGCGCTCTTTGCATGCGCACCTGCGCCGATGCGTATGCCGCCATTGACCGTGCTGAGCTTGCCGGCGCTGGCGTTGTCCGGCACATGGATGCTGCCATTGACCTTGTCGATGTCCAGATCTTCGTTGCCGGCGGCGATCGCGGCAGCACTGAGGATGAGCAGCGAGAACAGGGCGTAGCGCAACATGATCATCTCCTGATGGATGCCGCTTGGATGCGGCCGAAGTGTGCCAAGGTTTAAGGCAACTATCTAATTCGCTACCATGAGACTTTAGCGAACGGAACCGCCGTGAGCCGACCCAAACCCGTGCTGCTGCTGATCCTGGATGGCTGGGGCCATCGCGAGGCGCGTGACAACAACGCGATCGCTCTGGCGAACGCGCCGAACTGGCACCGGCTGCTCGCGCAGTATCCGCACACACTGGTGCAGACCCATGGTCACTACGTCGGCTTGCCCGACGACCAGATGGGCAATTCCGAAGTCGGCCATATGAACATCGGCGCCGGTCGCATCGTCTATCAGGATCTCACGCGCATCGACGCGGCGATCCGCGACGGCAGTTTTTTCAAAAACACGGGTCTTTTGTCCGCATGCGCGGCGGTGAAACAGTCTGGCGGCGCCCTGCACGTGTTCGGGCTGCTCAGTCCAGGCGGGGTGCACAGTCACGAACAGCACATCTTCGCCTTGCTCGATCTGGCCAAGCGCGAAGGCGTGGCACGAGTTGCCGTGCACGCGTTTCTCGACGGCCGCGACACGCCGCCGCAGAGCGCGCGCGCATCGCTGGAAAAATTGCAGGCGCGCTGCGACGAGCTCGGCAACGCGCGCATTGCCAGCGTAAGCGGGCGCTATTACGCAATGGACCGCGACAAACGCTGGGATCGCGTCAAGCTCGCTTACGATGCGATCGCCGAGGCGCAGGCGCAATTCCAGGCCGACAGCGGCGTCGCCGCGATCGAGGCCGCGTATGCGCGCGGCGAAACCGACGAATTCGTCAAGCCGACGCTGATCCGCTCCGGCGCCAAGATCGCCGATGGCGATGCAATCGTCTACATGAACTTCCGCGCCGACCGCGCACGCCAGCTCACGCAAGCATTCGTCGATCCGTCGTTCAGCGGTTTCGAGCGTGCGCGCACGATCCACCTCGCCGCGTTCGTCAGTCTCACGCACTATAGCGACGACCTCGCCGTCAGCGCGGTCGCGTACCCACCGCAGTCGCTGCACAATTCATTGGGCGAGTATTTGGCGGATCTTGGTTTGCATCAATTGCGCATCGCCGAAACCGAAAAATACGCGCACGTCACGTTTTTCTTCTCCGGCGGCCGCGAGGATCCCTACCGGGGTGAAGACCGCATTCTGGTGCCGAGCCCGAAGGTCGCCACGTACGATCTGCAGCCGCAGATGAGCTGCCCGGAAGTCACCGCCAAACTCGTCGCGGCGATTGAATCGGGCAAGTACGATTTCATCGTCTGCAATCTGGCGAACGCCGACATGGTCGGACACAGCGGCAAGCTCGATGCGGCGATCAAGGCCGTCGAAGCGGTTGACGTGGCGCTCGGCCGGTTGACCGACGCCATCGAGGATGCCGGCGGCGAAATGCTGATCAGCGCCGATCACGGCAATCTGGAACAGATGCGCGCCGACGACGGCCAGCCGCATACACAACATACGGTCGGGCCGGTGCCCCTTGTCTATATCGGGCGCAAGGCGCGTCTTGCGCCCGGCGCACTGCGTGATCTGGCGCCGACCGTGTTGGCGCTGATGGCGTTGCCGCAGCCTGCCGAGATGACGGGGCATTCGCTGGTTGAGTTTGTTTGATTTTTTCCGGGTCCAAAATCGAAAAGAGCTGGATGCCGGCTCTGGCCGTGCTGATGGCGATCAACGTCCACGCGCAAGGTTCCGACGCCCAGCACAGCGCCGAGGAAGCCCAAGCCAAGCAAAAGCTCGAGCAAGTCCGCGCGGACATACGCAAGCTCGTCGACGAGCAAAGAGACACCGCCTCCAAGCGCAACGACGCAACAGGCGCGCTGCGCGAGGCCGACTTGAAAATCGCCGCGCTCGCCAAGACTCTGCATGGCATCGATCAGCAGTTGTCCGTTCAGCAGTCCAAACTGGATGGTCTGGTCGAACAACGGTCTGCGCTCGATGCCAAGCTGAAGGATCAGCGCGATGCGTTGGCGGCGCTGTTGCGTTCAGCCTATGCGATGGGTCGCGACGAGGAACTCAAGCTGTTGCTCGCGCAAGACCACATCGACGACATCGGTCGCATGCTCGCCTACTATCGTTATTTCGAGCGCGCACGCGTGCACGAGATCGACGGCTTGCTGACAGACCTGCAAACGCTCGCGCAGCTGCAGGCCGATATCGAAGGCGAAACCGCGGCGCTGAAACGTTCGCGCGATGAGCGTGCGGCGCAGGCGCTCGAGCTGGATGCCGAACGCGAGCAGAGACATCAGCTGCTTGGGGAACTTGAGGCCGCGCTGAAGGATCAAACGGGTCGGCTCGCTGCATTGGGCAAGGATGAAAAGGCCCTGGTCGATCTGTTGGCGAAGCTGCGCGATATCTTCGCCGACATTCCCAAGCATTTGGCCGGTGCGGAGCCGTTCGCCGATTTGCGTGGACGTCTCGGCTGGCCGTTGCGTGGCAAGGTCGTCGCGCATTTCGGCGCCGCCGCGGACGGTGAGCGCAGCAGCAGCGGATTGCTGATCGCGGCGAAGGACGGCAGCGAAGTGCGCGCCGTTTCACACGGGCGCGTGGTTTACGCGGACTGGCTGCGCGGTTACGGATTGCTGCTGATCATCGATCACGGCGAAGGGTATCTGAGCCTGTATGGCTACAACGAAACCCTGCTCAAGGAAGCCGGCGATTGGGTGGATGCCGGTGAAGCCATTGCCACGAGCGGCGACAGCGGCGGGCGCAAGACGTCCGGCTTGTATTTCGAGCTGCGCCACGATGGCAAGGCGTTTGATCCGGCGACCTGGATGCGCCCTGCAAAATGAAATGCGTGGGGGTGATTTCGCTCATTTTACCGTGCATTTCACATTGCGATTACACAGGAAGGACTATACTGATCGTGTTACGCGTTTGTGCGTAATTTTTACTCCTTCGTTGGCCTGAAAAATTAGCGAATACATCCATGTCCCCACGCCGTTTATTGCCTGCAATTCTCCTCACGCTCGCGCCGTTCGCCGCCCAGGCCGACGATGCGAAAACCGCGCCGCCGGCGCAAACGCAGAATCCGCCGAAGCCGGCGGTGAGCATGGATGACATTCGCGCGTTCACCGCAGTATTCAATCTGGTCAAGCAAGGCTACGTCGAACCCGTCGATGACAAGGTGCTGATGCAGAATGCGATTCACGGCCTCCTGGCCGGGCTCGATCCGCACAGCGAATATCTCGAGCCGCACGATATGGCCGAGCTCAACGAAGATACCAGCGGCAGCTACGAAGGTCTGGGTCTGGAAGTGATCACGGCCAACGGCAACTTGCGCGTGGTCTCGCCGATCGACGAATCGCCGGCCGAGCGCGCCGGCATCAAGCCGGGCGACATCATCACGCGCATCAACGAGACAACGATCACCTCCGACAACGCGAATCAGTCGGTGACGCTGCTGCGCGGCAAACCCGGCAGCAAGGTGACACTGGGCGTATTGCATGAAGGCGCGAGCGCTCCGGAAGACCTCGTGCTGGCGCGCGAGAAAATCCGCGTTGCCAGCGTGCGCGTGCGCGAGCTTGATCCGGGTTACGCCTACATTCGCATCGTCCAGTTCCAGGAGGATACCGGGAACGAATTGCGCACGAAGCTGGCCAAGTTGACGAAGAAGCAGCCGACGCTGCGCGGCGCCGTGCTCGACCTGCGCGCGAATCCGGGCGGCTTGCTGACCTCGGCAGTGGAAATCAGCGACGACTTCCTCGACAGCGGCACGATCGTCAGTACGCGCGGGCGCATGAAGCAGTCGGAGCTGAGCTTCAGTGCGACACCGGGCGACGTGCTCGATGGCGCGCCGCTCGTCGTGCTCGTCGACAACGGCACCGCCTCGGCGGCCGAAATTGTCGCCGGCGCGCTCAAAGACAATCATCGCGCGATGATCATGGGCCGGCGCACGTTCGGCAAAGGCTCGGTGCAGACCGTGCTGCCGCTGGACGACACGCACGCCGTCAAGCTCACGACCGCGCGTTACTTCACGCCGAGCGGCACGTCGATCCAGGCTGCGGGCATCGAGCCGGACATCGAGCTGCAGGATCTCAAGCTCAGCGTGCGTGACTCGGCGCCGTCGCTGATCAGCGGCGAGAAAGATCTGCCGAATCACCTGAAAGGCGAGCACGAGAAAGACCGCGTCGCCGGTACCGCACGCGCGCGCGAGAACCTGGACGACTACGCCTTGAGCGAAGCGATGAACCTGCTCAAAGGCCTCGCCCTGCGCCACCTGCCGAACGATTCGGTCAAGAACACGGCGGCCGCAACCAAGAACTAAGCTGGTCCAATCCGTCCCCGCTCGCGCCGCACGGCGCGAGCGGGTTTTTTTATTGGCGCAGACGTCGCGCAATTGCCGGCTTCGATACCAGCGCAAAAAGTATACCGAAGCCGAAGCCGGCGATGTGCGTCCACCAGGCCACCGCGCCATAAGCCGGGCCGACGAAGGTGAACAGGAACTGCAGCAGGATCCAGAAGCCGATCAACGCCGGCGCGGGGATGCGCACGAATTCGAGAAACAGCCCGAGCGGCAACACCAAGCCGAGCCGCGCGCGCGGGAACAGCGCGAAATAAGCACCAACGATCGCCGACACGGCGCCGCTGGAACCGACGATCGGCGCATTGGCGCTCGCGAGCGTGACCGCGCCAACCAGATTCGCCGTCGCGCCGCCGGCCAGAAACAACAACAGAAACCGCGGCGAGCCGAGCACGCGCTCCGCCGACAGGCCGAAGATCATCAGGAACAACAGGTTGCCGATCAGATGCAGCCAGCCGATGTGGATGAACAGCGCCGTGATCAGGCGTGCCGGCCGCAACTCCAGCCACTGCCGCGCCAACGGCACTTGCGCATCGAATAGCCGCGACGGCACCGTGCCCCAGCGTTGCAGCACCGGCGTGCGTGCTTCGGGCGGCATGATCGACAGCCACAGGAACATCGACACGCATATGGCGATGATGCCAATGGTCGCCCAGGGCATGACGCGTCGGTGCCGCTGTTCGATATGTACGAACACGCGGTCGCGCGCTACTGGCTGCGCGGATAGAAGAAACGCTGGCCCTGGAACTCGAGAACCGCACCGTCCTTGCGCACTTCGCGCAATGTGACGTCATCAGCCGTTTTGTCGCCTTCGGCCAGGCGCGAGTCATTGAGGACGACGAAACGCTGCGCCGGATCGCCGGCGTAGACGTGCATGCTCAGTCGCAGGGGCGGCAAGGACTTGCGGATACCGAACGGCAACTCGTAGTAAAACGGCACATCGTTCTTGGGCACTTCGCTCTTTACTTCTCCCGAACCCGACGCTTGCATGGTCGGGGTCGTGGCCGCCGCCACGGGTGGCGCTGCCGCCTGAGCAGGCGCAACAGCCGCACCGCTCATGTCCGGCGCCTTGGTTGCTTTCGCCAGCTGCACGGTGTTGGTCACGACCGGTGCTGCCGGTGCTGGCTGCGCCGTTTGCGCCGCTGGCGGGGACGCGGGCCGGGTTTGCGCGGCGACCGGCGCGGCCTTTTCCACACGACGCATGTCCGGCGGCAGTCTCCTGCCGGCCATCGACCCGCTCGGAGATCGGTTGAATTCCGCATGTCGGTGGGACGGCGTTTGCAGCGCGCCGCGCGCCGCCAGTTCGCCGACCGAAACCACCTCGGGCGGACCGTTCTGCGGCGGCGCAGGCGGCGATGGCGGCGGAATCGCGCGCGGCCGTTCCGGGTGCGCGGCAGCGGGCGCGGGCGTGGGCACTTGCGCCAGCGGCTTCGCCGCCGCTGGCGGCGCGCTGGTTGCCGGAACCGTGACGACGTTCGACGGAGTGTTTGCCGGCGTGGCAGCTGGCTTGCGCAGATACCACCAGCCAAACGCGCCCGCCGCCACGATCGCGATGAACAGCACCGGCACCAGATTGCCGCGGCGGCGCGGCGGGGAAAATGGCGTGCCGAGGTCGGGCGCCTCGCCGAGGCGGCGCTTGGCTTCGGACTTCTTCAGGGCTTCCAGGATCAATGACATAGTTTGTACAAGTATACTATTCGATATTGCGATACAGATGCGGACCGGCATCTTCCAGCGCGGATAACGCGAACAAAGTCTCCGGTCCGACCACGCCGTCGGGTTTGATGCCGTAGGCGACTTGCAAAGTACGTACGCGCGTTTCCAGTGCGGGGTCGAAATACGCCGGGCCGGCATCGGCATTCTTGCCGTCCATATGCGCCAGCCGTGCCTTGACCCAAGCGACGCCTGGTCCAGCATCGCCTTGGCGCAACGTTGCCGGCACGTCCGGCGGCACGCGCCACACCGCGCTGAATTCGCCACTCCAGACGTTGCCGAGTTCGGCTTTCGTCAGCATGCGGCTTTCGCCGCCGAGTGTCAGGCGCACGTGCTCCTTGTCGACATCCTGCAGCAACGCGTCGGCGTGTGCGCTGCCATCGTGCAACTGCAGGATCAACGGCCGATCAAAACGCGCCAGCTGGTCGATTGTACCTGACCCATGCAGACAACCGATGCCCGCCGCAATCACGTTCGGACAGTGCGCGGCGTCGCGCACCGAGACCTCGCTGGAATTGACCTGCCAGCGCGCGAGCAGTTGCGTCCACGCGCTCAGGTCGGATTCGGTATTGCGCGCAATCATCGCGCGCAATTGCGCGAGTGCATCGTCGCGTTTGACCGCGGTCGGTGTCGCTTGCGCGGGCGCGACTGCCGCTGGCGGCGCAGGTTGCCACTGAAAATAGGTCCACGCGCTCACCGCCAACGCGATAACTGCGGCGGCGGCAGCCCAGCGTCCGTACCGATGCATCCAGTAACGCGCCGTGCCGGGCAGGGTTTCATCGGCGGCGCGATCGACGAGGCGTTCGCCGATCGAATCCTGCTCGCGCGCGAATCCGGCCATCAGTGCGCGGTCCGCGATCACATTGATCAGCCGCGGGATGCCACCGGAACGCTGATACAACGCGCGCAATCCGAGCCTTGAAAATGGCGAGCGCGCCGCGCCGGCGACGGCCAGTCGATGGCGCACATAGGCTTCGGTTTCGCCGCGATCGAGCGGCGTCAAGTGATAGCGCGCCGTGATGCGTTGCGCGAGCTGGCGCAATTCGGGTTGATGCAGCTTGTCGCGCAATTCGGGCTGGCCGAGCAGAATCACCTGCAACAGTTTTTGCGTCGGCGTTTCCAGATTCGTCAGCAGTCGCACTTGTTCGAGCGATTGTGTCGACAGCTCCTGCGCTTCATCGACGATCAGCACCACGCGCAAACCCTGCGCATAAGCGTCGAGCAGGTACGTGTTCAGCGCATCGACCAGACCCTTGACGCTGCCGCGCTGCTCGCCGATGTCGAGCTTGAGTTCCTCGCAAATCGTCTCGAGCATCTCCACCGATGAAATGCGTGGATTGAGCACGAGCGCGACGCGCGTATTTTCCGGGAGTTGTTCCAGCAGCAGGCGCGACAACGTCGTCTTGCCGGTACCCACCTCTCCGGTCAACTGCACGAAGCCGCCGCTGCCGCCCTTGCCGATGCCGTACAGCAGGTGCGCGAGTGCATCGCGATGGCGTTCCGAAAGGAACACGTAGCGCGGATCGGGGGTGATCGAGAACGGCGCCTCTTTGAGGCCGTAATACTCAAGGTACATACGGTTACTTTACCGCAAGCCTTGTTATTTGCCTTGCACCATCGGGAGTTCGTTAGCAGACCGTTAAACGCGATGGCGCCCGCCTCGGGTTGAGAATCGTCGCCAGGCCCATATGGCAATTTGTATGAAACGCTACAAGAATCTGAGCGGAGATTCCGGCGTGCACGCCCACGAATTCGACGACGGCTCGATCACGGTCGAATTTCAGGAGGGCACCGACGCCAGCGCGGCTCGCGAGAATGTGCGGACACTGCAGCAACTCGCGCAACGTGGTGCCGGGCGGACGACGTTCATCAACCGGGTTGTGCGCGAGCGCTATGCAAAACGACTGCACTGATCGTGAGTGATCGAATGAAAAGTCCGCATCGCGTTCAACTGAGCCGGCGCAAAGGCTGGCGCATGCCGCCGAACACGGTGAAGGTCGACCGCACGACGCGTTTCGGCAATCCGTTTCGTCCGGGCTCGCCGGGTATTCCCGACCGCCGTACCGCCGTGCAGTTGTTCGAACGCGCATTTCGCCGCGGCGATCTGACACGCGATGATCCGAACTCGCCATTCACTGTCGAAGCGATTCGCATGGCGCTGCGCGGCAAGAACCTGGCGTGCTGGTGCCGACTTGACGAGCCCTGCCACGCCGAAGTGCTGTTGGCGATCGCCAACTCGTGACACACGAGCGTTTGCCATGGTCCCGGACACTGGTCCCAGGGCGTCAGATTGGATTGTGTGGAAGCACGCCAGCTTCTCCGGCGCGACGAATATCCGCTCCCCAGATGAAGGCAACCAGGCTTGCAACGACCGGCGCCAAGAGGACAACCAGCATCACCGTGAACGTAACGGCGTTTGAATTTGGGTAATGCAAGCCAACACGAAGCTTGTGGGCACCACGAAGATGAAGGTCGGGAGCATGATTCTTTGCCATGCCGGCGCGCCGATTCGATCACGGCGTAGAGCGTCGCGATGAACAGCGGTATCGGCAATATCAGATATTCGAACAGCGCGAACGTGCGGGCAGGCTGTTCAAGCCTTGCATTTCCGCTCGAGCAAGTCGCTACACCAAGAGGCGTACAAGCGCGATGAAATTCGCAACGCGCCGCATCTATTCTCCCAATGTCAACAACGACGCATTGCCGCCCGCCGCGGTCGTATTGATCGTCAACGTGCGCTCGGTCACGAAGCGCAGCAGGTAGTGCGGGCCGCCCGCTTTCGGGCCGGTGCCGGACAGCCCTTCGCCGCCGAACGGCTGCACGCCGACGACCGCGCCGATCTGGTTGCGATTGACGTAGCAGTTGCCGACTTTGGCGCGTTGCGAAATGTGCGCGATCGTGGAGTCGATGCGGCTGTGAATGCCGAGCGTGAGGCCGAAGCCGGTTGCGTTGATCGCGTCGATCACTTGATCGAGTTCGTTCGCTTTCCAGCGGATCACGTGCAGCACGGGTCCGAATACCTCATGCGTGAGCTGCGACAGCGATTTCAGTTCGTAGGCGCGCGGCGCGAAAAATGTACCGTGCTCGGTTTCCGCCCCGAGTTTGACTTGTTTGATGAGCTTGGCTTCGCTGTCCATGCGC
>Ga0157372_10000425_pt1 | contig 46427 bp, 65 predicted proteins | sample C55metaG_FD_115307 | JGI IMG/M metagenome (GOLD analysis project Ga0157372, IMG submission 115307) | Corn rhizosphere microbial communities from Kellogg Biological Station, Michigan, USA - C5-5 metaG | ecosystem: Host-associated > Plants > Roots > Rhizosphere > Soil | place: USA: Michigan...
GAGCGTCGCGACCTTGTGAAGGACGCTTTAAAAAATGTCGGTGGGTTTTACATTGCGCCCACAAATGCCAATTGCAACGTGAAAATGACCGATAGCAACGGCAAATCCTTTAACATCGCACACCCCTTTGTTATTGAGGAAATCTTAACCGTCGTAACGTTCAAACTGGAAGAAGAATTGGACAAGATCGAAACGCTGATTGATTTTAATTTTTAACCAACCACCACAGGCGGCGCACCCTTGCGCCGCTTATTTTTTCATTCACTCAATTTTTAATTAAAAACTTTTTCTAATGTCACACAATATCAATTATGCCAACGTCAAACACTCATTTTTTTCTGTAAAGCAAAAAGCATGGCATGGCCTCGGCCAAATTGTGCAGGAATACCCAACCAGCGCAGAGGCGATCGAATTTGCCGGACTGAATTACCAAATAGAAAAACGCCCAATCTTCACGGCCACTGAAGAAATCAAAACCCACTTCGCCACCGTCCGCACCGATACCGCGCAGGTTTTGGGCGTAGTCGGTAAAAAGTATGAGATAGTACAAAACGCGGACGCCTTTACTTTTTTTGATTCCCTCGTATCTGGTACCACCGGCATAAAGTACGAGACCGCCGGAGCCTTGGGAAATGGCGAAAGAATTTTTATAACTGCCCAGCTCCCGGACGTGCTCAGGATAGGCCGGAATGACGAGATAGAACAATATATTTTTCTTACCACTTCCCACGATGGCAGCGGCTCAATTATGGCAGCCTTTACGCCTGTTCGCATCGTATGCAACAACACGCTAAATGCCGCCCTTCGCGACCATTCCAACGCGCTATTTATTAAGCATACAGCCGGAGCAGCCGAAAAGCTTCGCGAGGCTGCACGCATCTTTGCAATTGCTCAAACCAATGGCGAAATTTTAGAGGATATGTTTAATAATTGGTCAAAAATCCGCATCACTGACCACGAAACAAAAAAGCTGATTCGCCTGGCGATGTCACCAAATAAAGAGGTTTTTAAAGCCATTGCGGAAGATAATGCCGCCTATCAATTTTCAACGGCTTTTGAGAATGTTTGCGAAAAAGTTTTCGAGTATGCTTTCGGCGCAGAAACACAGCAGATGCAAACCACAGCGGGCACGCTGTACGGCGCATATAACGCCGTAACCGGTTATTATCAAAACGTAAACGAGTACAAGAGCGAAAACAACCGCTTAAAATCAATCATGTTTGGAACCGGTTTAGACCGCACAAAGGCAGCTTTTGAAATCTGCTCGAAAGCCAACGATTTTTTAAATTAGCCGGTTTAGTTCAAACTAAACTCACAGGGTAAGCGTATACAAACGCTTACCCATTTTTTTAAATTTTTTTCGCTGCGCGGCTATCAGCGGTAAAATTTTCTGCAGCGGCAATCAGGCTAACCAGGTGAAGTTGCCCGCTGCAAAATTTTGAATTGTTTTTTCAGTGTCGGCCAATGGCCGTTGTAGTGTGCCATCCGGCTTTTCTTTATGAGCAGCAAACAAAGAAATAAATGGATTTTCTATTTTGAATATTTTTGAATCGAAATGGAAAAAAATTTGACCTTCACCATCTCCATCACCCATAACCGCAAAAACTACAAATACACCGTAGAACGTATAAGCGTTACAACGCGCGAAGAAACCTACCGCTTAACCGCCAGCAACAAAACGCTCACCTTCATTAACAACCGGCCGCTTCTGCAAAAGAAAAAATTAAAACATTGGAAGCCAACATGGACAATGCACGGCGAGTTGTGGAACATATACTTTCGTGAGCTGATCATCAAGGCCATTGAAGAAAAATTAGGCCTGTCATCCTGAGCCTGTCGAAGGGCTGAGCTGTCGCCCCTGTCCTTTTCCCCTCCACCTATTCCTTCCATTTTAGTGGAATGATTCCAATAATCTACCAAGGCAGAATTGTATTTTACTGGTATGACTTATCCCGAATACCGGCAGTGAACAGCTACATTGTTTGGTATAATAACGCCTATCGCGTGTCCGAACGCATCGTGAACGGTTCATCCCTTAAGCTGGTTATAACGGCCTGTCAGCCTTAAAAATACCTGTCCTTTTCTTCCCCCTCCCCCAAATCTATGTTTGCAACATGGATTTAAAATCAGCATTAGAAATTCTTGATTCACACCAGTGGTGCAGTCTCCGGCTCCTTACAGCCAATGTGGCTAAGGGCACCGGTGGCGAAGTGCTTGAGCTTCCAAAATGCCGCCAGCGTGCAGGCGTATCTGAAGGCCAGCACGCGCAATTCACCCGCAACGTGCAGCTCGCAAACAGCCAGCGCGTCATTACCATTCACCCGATTCTCATCACCCACATAAACAACACCGCAATCGTATGAGTATCGTAATGGCCGGCCCCGTTGCTTATCTGCCAGAAAGTGAAGCTGCAGTATTTTTTTCCAAGCCTAGCGCAAGCGCCGGCACAGCTAATAATTACCAGGGTACGGTCGCGCCCATCAGGAAAATGGAAAACAAATTGAATATCGCCTTTTGGGGCGAAGACAATCGCTTTCCGCAAAACATCGCAACGCAAATGGCCTGGTGTGGTATCGGAAAAGAGGCGCTCAACTGGAAAGCCGAAATGCTCTACGGAAATGGAATTGTTCCAGGGAAAATAACCGGCGTTGAAGATGATGGTACAGAAATTTTTGCTCCGCTCGACAGGGCAAAAAATAAAGCGATTTATTCTTTCATAGAAAAGAGCCTTCACAACCGGTTCTGGCTTGAATACTTCCAGGATTGGGTTTGGTTTGGAAACTGTTTTCCTGAATTAATCTTAAGTAAAGACGCCAAAAAGATTACCGGCTTCGTTCACCAGGAATCGTGCGATGCACGCTTCACACAGATGAATGCTACTGGCCGGATGGAATATGTTTATCTGACAAAATTATGGGGCGCTGATAAAGATCAGTACGCACAGTTTGATCCAACAAAAGCTATCCGCGGTGTCATGAACACCAGCGGCAATCCTGACCTGATTGAAGATAAATTTCTAAATAAGGTTGATTGCATCGATATGTACAACCCGCTGAAAAGCCTCACTGAAATCGGAGACAAGCTTTTGCAAGCCCGTGGAAAAAATGCTTTTAAATCCGCCATTTTTCCTACTAATTATCCCTCCCCAAACAAGACATATTACCAAGTGCCGGCATGGGATGGCGCCCGCCTCGCAGGATGGGCTGAAATTGCCGCTAAAATCCCGGCCCTTATGAAAGCGCTCTACGAAAAAGCGTTCAGAATCCGATATCATATCCAGGTGCCTGATACATTTTTCGTTGATAAATATGAAGACTGGGACAAAAAGGACGATAATCAAAAGTTGCAGGCCCGTAAAGATCTCCTGGACGAAATGTCAAAAAATCTTTCCGGGAGCGAAAACGCTTATAAATCATTTATCACTTTTTATAAGATCGGTGGCCAGGATCACAAAGAATACGGCAACCTGAAAATTACTGAAGTTCCGGACACCAGCAAACTGGATAAGGAATTTATCACGCAGTCCGCCGCAGATATACAACTGGTTTCAGCAATGGGAATAGATCCTACACTTTTCAGTGCAGGCACCATCGGCACCGGCCAACAACGCTCCGGAGGGAGTGATAAGCGTGAGGCTTTCTTAATCTATTGCGCACGCCTCTTTCTTCAACGCCAGGTAGCGCTTGAACCAATGTACCTGGTACGTGATTACAATGAATGGGGCGATGATATTGTTTTTCGCTTTAGAGATATAGTACTTACAACTCTTGACACCGGTAAAGGAACAGAAAAGAAATTATCATGATTTTCAAAACCACGATATCGCTCAACCAATACGCGCCAATCGCTACTACTACCAATTTCATTAGCCTTCGCCAGCTGGTGGCCAATGTGGAAGAAGACAACCTTATCCCGGTTATCGGCGAAGCGCTGTATGATAAAATAAATGTGGACGATGAAACGTCGCTCACAGATTCTCTAAAAAAATTACTGGATAAAGCCCGCGCCCTGGTAGCCCCCATGGTCGCTTACCAATTTACATCGCTCACTGAAGTAAAACTATCTGATGCAGGCGCACAGCGCACTGCTACCAACAATTTCCAATCGGCGTACCAAAATCAGGTAGTAAACTTCAAGCAACAAAACCTTACCGACTCTATCAAGGCTACCGAGCGGCTTTATAAATTCCTGGAAAAAAATATTGAAGATTACCCGGATTGGACTGACTCAGACGAATTCAAAAATTACCGGAGCTTGTTCATCAAGACCGGTGGCGAATTCGATAATAATTTCCGTACAGCCAGCCCATACACGAATTTCTATGCACTGCGAAATTTCATGGCCGACGTGGAGCAGAGCGTAATAAAAAAACTACTCGGCGCTGATTTATTCAGTGCCTTAAAAGCAACTGAAGCTAACCCCGATTGGCAACATACTGATGCGGAAAAAGATTTGCTCATAAGCCTTAAAAAGGCCATTGCTTTTCTTTCAGTAGCTGCAGCAATTCCATTCCTCGATGTGCGCCTCGATGGCAATGGCTTTACGGTGATGAATTCAGCGGCCGGCCAGAACGATGCACTCACCAAGCGCAGCGCTGCCGAAGCTGATCGAATGAATAATTACATCAAGGCCTGCAAAACAAACGCGGCCACATACATAAACAATATTTCAGAATGGCTTGCCGAAAATACAAGCCCGCTTCCGGAAGCGCCGCCTCCTGATAACGGCAACACTGACCGCTCCGGCGCCTTCGGAATGTTTTAAACCGCTTAAACTCTAACCCTCTTGCCCGACACTTTCAACATATTCGGTACCAAAGCAAACGATCTCACCGCGCTCGCCGGCTCAATCCCGGATACGCAGCTCGTGATTGTTCCGGATCCGGTTACAGGCAAATTGCTGCGTAGCACCTTTGGACAAATAAAAGCTGATGTCATCCTTGCCTTTGGCAGCCTCTCCTACCTTGACCAAATTATTGAAGTGCCGCAGGTGGCCAATCTTCCCCAGCCAGGTGAAGTAAAAAAAATCTACGTCATCACCGGTGCAGGCCCTGACCAGAACAAGCAATTCCGTTGGGGTGGCTCTATCTATGTAGAATTCCCCCAAGGTAGCGGCGATGTGGCCAGCGAAGCAATTATAAGAGGCAATGCAGATGCAAACCTGCAGGCGCAAATTGATGCAGAAATCACGAACAGGCAAAATGCTGATGCCGGGCTGCAAACAAACATTACAAATGAAGCAACCGCGCGCAGCAATGCAGATACTCTTTTATCGCAGCAAATTGCTTCAGAAGCAAACACACGCGCTAATAATGACAGTGTTCTTTCCGGGCTTATAAATTCAGAAGGCGTTACGCGTCTGAATGCTGATAATGTACTCAGCGCCCGGATTGATCAAAAGCTGAATATTTCCGATTACAACCCCAATTTTAAAGGCAAATACACAACCTTAGCCGCTTTGCAAACTGCGCTTCCTACCGCCATTGCAGGCAATTATGCGCAGGTAGATGCGGGCGAAGGCAGTAACGTAATTAACTATAACTGGGATGATGAAGAAGGTTGGGTAGTAGGCTCGGCCGTTGGCCCGTCAATCGCCTCTACTGATGATCTTACCGAAGGAAGCACAAATTTATACTTCACAGCCGCGCGCGTGTTAGCTGCTATTAGCGGCATAGCCAATAGAATATCCATTTCGGCCGGTGTAATTGACATCGCCTCCACTTATGTAGGCCAGAACTCAATTACAACACTCGGTATTATCGGCACCGGTACATGGCAGGGCACCGCAATCGCTTCCGGGTATGGCGGCACAGGCTTTTCTTCTTATGCAAAAGGAGATTTAATTTACGCCAGTGCAGCAAACATATTATCAAAATTAGCAGCCGGTACAGATGGTTATGTATTAACTCTGGCATCTGGCGTGCCCACATGGGCGGCAGCGAGTGGTGGAACTTCTTTGCCATCTCAAACAGGTAATGCAGGAAAATTATTAACCACAGATGGAACCAATCTAAGCTGGGGAACTGCTATTCCGGGAATTTGGAGTGTAAGCGGCACCAGCCTTTATTATGACGCAGGTGATGTTGGTATAATTAATAATATAGCAGCAACGTCCGGCGTTCCCCAAAATTCTCCAAATTTATATCTAGGAGGTAGTTCTTGGGTATCATCTGGTAGCCCGGCCGCTAGTAAAATTATTACGTGGAAAATATACGCAAAAGGTTATTCATCATCAGCGCAAAATTCTTCATTAGAATTCTCTCCAACGATCGACGGAGTTACTTATCCTACCCCGTTTAGTATTGGGTATAGCGGCATTATTACTTTCAACACTTTGAGTGGCAATGCAGTCAATGCGTCGACATTTAACTCAACTTATGTGTTAATTAATAATAAGGTAGAACAAAAATGGAGTTATACAAACGGCTTTGGAGATTCATTTGCCTTCGCTTACACTGCTGCAATTAATAGAACAACAGGTACAGGTATATTTAGAGGATTCTATTTTAATCCGATTTTAACTTCATTAACAGGTGTAACATTGGTCGCATTTCAAAACACTGCGGGAGATTGCCTTTTCGGCACCACTTCCGGAAGCGTAGGAATTGGCGCCACCACTACAATTGATCCTAGCGCAATTTTCCAAGTAGCATCAACTACAAAAGGTTGTCTATTCTCGCGCATGAGCACCTCGGACGCATCGTCAATCGCAAGCAAAGCTGAATCATTATTCATGTATGATACAACTTTGAAAAAATATAAATTCTGGAACGGCTCTGCTTTTGAAGTTATCAGCTCTTCCTAAAAAATTATCAATAAAATGTCATTACAAATCATACCACCTGTAGAAATCATCATTGATATCCCTGACCTCGTTGTCGGTGAACTTTTTTTAAAAAGAAAGGCCGAGCTATTTACTATGACTTACAACCAGTCTAGTAAATATCTTACGCTAACATGGATCGTAAGCTATCCTGATTTGCAGGGCATCAAAGGCCTAAGCAGCTACGCAAAAGAAAGCATCGCTGATAACAGAACCATGGTAGATGTAGCCACCGGCGCCATCCTCAGCCCGCTAAAAGATGAAAACGGGGAAAATATTTTGGATGAAAACGGCAACAATACCTACGAAGGCAACTACGTCGGCCAATACGATTGGTTCAATATGGTAGCCGAAACGCAATCCGTAAAAGTTCACGATATGATACGCCAATACGGCCTGCAAGCAGATTGGAGCATTTAGAAAACCAACAAATAACCATAAATCTAAATTCAAAATATGAAAACAATCACTTTAGAAACATCTACCGAAAAGCACATGATCCAGGGCAGAGAAGTAGAGCTGCCATTTAATGATAAATCATTGATAAAAGAAGTAGTCAACACACCGATTGAAGGAATAAATATTGCCCAAATGCGCCAGCGCATCAACCTGCTCGACAAACTTGAAAAAGCTGGAGATAAATTGGAACTGGAAGACGCTGACTTTGATGCAATAAAAGGATTAATTGAGAATTATAAATTCGGTATCGTAAGCCGCCACGTATTGGCGCTTTGCGAAAAGTTTTTAAACCCGGAAAAACAGGATGGGACTCTTTAATTAGTACAAACATTATTTTTCTAAAGGAAAAGAGTCAACATTAGGTTCAAAATCAATTCCAAGTTTGGGGCTACAAAACCCCTTTCTAATTTTTAAAATCAAAGCTGAGTTTTGCATCGTATAAATTATTGTTGATATCCTCACATAAAATATCAAATTGCATTTTTATTAACAAGTTTGCTTGAAAAAAAAATATTACCTCCTAAAGACGTACTTTGTTCATAAATTATATGGTATGAAACTTACTTTAATTGTTCTGTTAACGCTACCGTCATATATATTTTCCCAATCATTAAACACAGAAAGAATTAATAAAATAAAAAATGCCACAGTTAGAGTCATTGTTTATGATGGGTCTTCAGTTGGTACTGGATTTTTTATAAATTCAAAAGGAGATATTGCTACTTGCTGGCATGTAATTCAACCTGCTTTAACACCGTTGGGTGTTAAAACTATTTTCATTCAACTAAACAATGAAGATACCATGAGTGTAACGATAGATACTGCGTTAATAAATAGTATCAAGCCATATCAAAAAGCCATTGGTTACGACTATTGCATTCTAAAGCCTACACGAGTTTTAAAAAACAAAATCACCTATTTGAAATTGGGCAATTTTGATAACATTTTAGAAGGTCAAGAAGTGTACACATGCGGATACCCGTTTGGCTTTTCTAATCAATTCATATCAAAAGGAATTGTATCATCAAAATATATTGAAAAAGGGAATTGGGTTCAGGTAAATGGAGATACTGCTAAATTACCAAGACATCAAGCTTTACTGGATCTAACTCTCAATAAGGGCAATTCCGGTGGCCCAATAATAAAAATAGGAAAATCATCTGATAATGATGAAGTAATAGGAATTGCTGACTTTATAATAAACCCAGTGAGTTTAATATCTGATTCAGTCAAAGATGAATTAAATAACTTACGATTATTAGAAGGAAACGTAAAAATGAATGTATTAACTGATGCTACAGGAAAAGAAATTACATCCAATGATCCTAATAAAATTGATACACAGTTATTTGACATGATTCAAAACACATCAAATGGGATTAGCGGTTGTATTTCCATAAATCATCTTATCGAAGCTTTAAAGAAGAACGAAAAGGAGGATAACGTGAAGAATTTAAAATAAACTCGGGTACATACCATTTTTCGCATTAGATATTTTCCAGAAATACATTCGTGCTATTACACCCAGTAAACACAAACATCCGACACATTGATAAGTTTCGCTCAAGATGTCGAAGTGCTGTCATGCTGAGCCTGTCTAAGTGTCTTCATTAGCATCAGCTATTTTCACATTAAAAAAAGGGTTCGTTTCATCCCCCCTCTTCAAAAACTAACTTGCCCCCTATTGCAGCAAAAAATTGACAGAGGCCGGCGCAGATCCTCGCCTGAGAAAAAAACTTAAATAATTACTATAAATACAGTGATATACAATAATTTGTCACCTAAAAATCAGAACTTGCAATAAGTTGCGACACTAAGACTTATGGCCAAACACAATAAAAAAGAACATGGTGATATGCTCATGATTTGCGGCGCTCTGCACGACATCGCGGAGATCGTCGGCAAAGAACGTCCCCCGGGCATTACTGTGAATTACGAAAACATCGCCGGCTATCTCAGAATTTGCGAGGCAAAACTCGAGAAGATCACCCTCGAGCAAATATCAACCTACGAGCGCCGCCGCAAATCCGCTTAAAAGCTAACAGCTGTCACACTGAGCCTTGTCGAAGTGCTGAGCTTGTCGAAGTCCTGCCAACTCATCACTCATAACTCATAACTCATAACTATTTAAACCTGTCCTTTTCGCCACCCTCCCCCCAATTTACTTTCGTCTTCTCTTAACCTGTGAAAAACCAAAGATGAATGTTCAAACAATTGTGGGCCAGCATCGCCGCGCTGAAAACGCCCGAACGCCGGCTCCTGTTTGGACTAATGCTATTAATAATTGTCGTGCTGTGGAATGCCACCCGAAACAACGATAGCGCAAAAGATATCCGGATTGAAAACTTAGAAAAAATAATCCGGGAAAAGGAGCAGGAGAAGGAAACGCAGCGCATCCTGATGGAAGACAAAAACGATCAGCTCCAGGAAAAACTGGAGAAGTGCACTGAAGAAAAGTATAAAGATTTAAGAGACATGCTCGACCGTGCTGAAAAATTAAAAAAGACTATCCGCGAAAAGACCAAATAACCATGAAACCAATTTTCTTCCTTTTATGCATCGCTTTCTTTATGTGCCCGCCTTTACAGACAGGCAACGCACAAAGCCAGGAATTTAGCCCAGCCAAGGGTGTCACCCTGAGCTTGTCGAAGGGCGACAATCCTAAACTCTCAACGCATCAACCCTCAGCCGATTCCCTGACCTCTCAAATAAAGGCCAACCTTGATACCGTTGCCAGGCTATTGAAGGCCCGGGATAAAAAGCAAATCGTAATCAGGAAAAAAGTTTACCACAAAACCATAAAAGACACTGTCTACATCGACACCTGCATCGATAAAGAGCCGGTCATTATTACCATTCCCGTCCCTGATACAAGCCACGCAATTCCCGAACCAGTGCAGAAAAAAAAGTGGCTTCAAAAACTATTTCATAAAAAGAAATCCACCAACAAAAAATCGCCTCATTTTTTCTAACTCATAATTCATAATTCATAATTCATAACTCCTAATTAAAAAACATGAAAACAAAATTACCCTTCTATTCAGTGCTCGCCATTCTCGCCTTCGAAGCCATCTTCCTGGCCACGCTGATGATCCAATGTCTTTTAAACCAATAAATCCATAAAAAAAATCCATGAAAAAACTAATCAATGCAATTTGGGGCTTCGTATTAAGCCTTTTCGGAAAACTATCTCCCGCAGTTAAAAAAGCCATCGACGTAGCAGTAAAAGTTACAGACGCCATCAAGACTTTTGATACCAGTAAGCCAATTGTGGCCGATATCATTACCGGCCTCATCCCGGGTACCGCCGATGATAAAATCAAAGATGTTCTAAGGGCCAACCTGCCTAAAATAGTGGTTGAATTAAAGCTCGTGCAGGCTACGCAAGGCCTCACAGATCCTGACGAAATTATGCTGGCAGCGATGAAAGCCATACAGCAACTTTCAGGCGATTACCGTAGCGCATTTCTGAATAGCCTGGCACAAGTAATTGCAGTTGTAGCCGCGGATGGCAAACTCGATTGGAACGATGCAGCCTACGTGATCAAATATTATTTCGATAACAAACAAGCCGCTTAACAGCTAACAGCTAAAAGCTAACCAATGAAAACCCTAACCACTGACCAGATCAAGGCCCTGGCCGCCGCAAACAGCTACGAATACGCAGCTCTTAATGCAGTAGTGCAGGTAGAGAGCTCTGGTCATGGTTTTTCTTCCGTTACCGGGAAAATTATCATTCAATTTGAACCAACCTGGTTCAAAAGAAAATATGCCGACTGGCAAAAATTCCAGGCTAATCACACCTGGCAAAATAACGGCGTAGATGATCAGACAGCCGAATGGCGGGCATTCAATGATGCCTTTTCCCTAAGCGCCTCTGCAGCCATGCAGGCCACCAGTATCGGATTGATGCAAGTCATGGGATTTCATTACCAAATTCTCGGCTTTAAATCAGTCGGTGAAATGTGGGACCATGCAAAAGAAAGTGAAGCCAACCAGCTCGATATCGGTATTAGATTCATAAAATCAAATCCCAAACTCGACCAGGCGTTGAAAGAAAAAAACTGGCGCCTGTTCGCTTACTATTACAACGGCTCACAGTACGAAAAATTTAATTATCACAATAGGCTTGCAAGCGCCTACAAACACTCTCAAATTAGCCCGTTTTAATCCTTCCTATAAAAACCAGGCGGCCTTATCCACCGCCACGCCCCGCATCTCAATGCGGGGTTTTTTGCATTCATAACTCATAACTCATAATTCATAACTAAAATCCCTGTCCTTTTCTCACCCCTCCCGCCGCTCTAATATTGCGCTGTGGTAACAATCAATCTATATCATCCCGGCTCTATTGACTCAATGATATCATTCCCAAATGAATGGAATGATCTTGCTGAAAATGAATTGCGATTCATTGCAAAAGTCATTTTGAATCAAACGAAAGAAAACGCCATCGAATCCCGCCCATTAATTATCAAATTTATTTTGAGTGAACGCACTAAAAAAATTAAGCTCCCGGTTAATTTTTTCAATCTGTTGGATCCCGAGGAAATTGTCATCAGCTTATTTCCGCTGCTCGACTTTATTGTCAATAAAAATGACCGCACCGTTTCCCCTTCTCCCCTCTCCATCAGGAAAGGTATTGGAGGTGACGCAATCTGCAAGCCATTCGACGAAATCACTTGCGGCGAATATGAAGACTGCGAAATCGCGGCCGCACGATTTGCCGAAGAAAAGGATATGAAACACCTGGCAGAAATTGCCGCGATTCTGTTCCGCCCGAAAGGGAAAGAATACATCCGCTATAATGCGCGCGCAGACGCTTATGTCACTTATCCAGCAGATAAAAAAGCGCCGCAATTTCTGAAACTTCCTCCGGAACAATTATACAGCATTTTCATTTGGTATGCCGGCTGTAGAAGCCAGCTCTCATTGTATTTCCCGGATGTGTACGAAAAAGGAAAGAAAAATGGTGTGGCTGATCCGATGGTTTTTACCAACACGATTCACGCCGGCGCCGGACCAAAAAACGGAAGCAGAAACCAGATCCGCAGGATGAAGCTTTACGAATTTCTCTACGACTGCAACCAGGAAGCCATTAAGGCCAAAGAGCTGGCCGCAGAATATGAAAAAATGAAATAAAATGGTAAACGATTATATAAATTATTTCCGCTCACTCGCTATCTCACACAAGGACCTGAAACATGATCCGCTGAGCGACACCGGTGACAGTCCTTCCGGAGAGAAACATTTCACCCGGATAAGCATTGAAGAAGTGGTAAAAGGTATGCAGAGCGCTGTTTTCTTCCCATGCATGACGCTTGAACTATACGAAAACCACACCAGCGCTGAGAGCGCTGTAAATGTAAAATCGCAGCCCTCAGGCGCATTCATGATCATAGATCATCCGGGTGATGATTCTTTTGCTGCTCAGCAGGCATCTTATGCAAAATCTGAACAGATCATTTACGAATTGCTGCAGCGAATTTACCAGGACCACAAACCCGGTTCTAATGCATGCAGTCGCCCTTTCAAATCCTTCAGTTTTGACAAGCTGGAGATAACACCGGTAGGCCCAGTTTTCCAGGGCGAATTCGGGTACCGTGTAGAATTCAATTTTGAATTGCAAAACCAAATCAACATCACTAATCCTCCGGCGGCCGGAACATTCACATAATTCATAACTCATAATTCATAATTCATAATTCATAACCTTGTCACTAAAGCAAACCTTCATCCTGAAATGCCTCAACGAGTACAACTCATCCGTTGTGGAGATGATGCGTTCGCAAATGAATAAGCTGAAGGTGAATGACACCGGTGAAGGGCTTCAATCCCTGGCTTATAAAGTTTTTCAATCCGGAAACGAAGGCGCTTATTCAAATCTCACATTTAAAGAATATCTCCGCTTTGTCGATATGGGTGTCGGCCGTGGCCATCCGCTTGGAAGCATTGATACCGTTGGCGTCGAATTGCAGGCCAGCAAACGCAGAGGATTGAAATATGTAAAAGACAAAACTTTCAAACCTAAAAAAATCTATGCAAAAATCGCTTACGGCCGCTTGCCGCACTTAACAGGAAAATTGCTTTACGGCTTCACCGACGAAGCGATTGCAGAACTGAAAGCAGAACTGGAAGGCAATCCCCCAATTCATAATTCATAACTCATAATTCATAACTCACAAAGTGCCTACACTAAATCTCCTCAAATCCCCATACGAAATTTCCTTCACCGGCAACCCCATGCCATTCATTTGGCAGGTGGCGCCTTATGGCAACCGCGAGCAAAGCAGTGATATCACAGTCACCGTGCGCGTGCTGATAGAAAATATTTTCAGTTCCGGAAACTTTGAAGAGGTATATGTACAGAAATTATATCCTGCCGGCGATGGCACCGTGAAGCTTGATGTAGGCTCAATAATAAGTCCATACCTGGAATACTATACCCCGCGCACTGACCTCATAAAACCAATAGAGGCGCCCAATCAGCGCAAAAGATACCAGGTACTTACCACCTTTGATGCACCCGGATTATTTCCTCCAGGGTATTACGATTTGCCACCGATGTATGAAGAGCCGGTTTATTATTTCGCAATCAAAGGAGGCCTGGCAAAAGAGGCATGGCATTACAAAGAATTTTTTACAAAAATTATCCAGGAAGAAAAACAACCGCTTCTCTTTTCTGCAGCAAAGGAGTTGGTAGATCCTGAGGCGTTGAAATTTGTTTTTTGGATGTACCCGGATGATGACAATGCCGCGCAAACGGTTACCTATACCATCTATTGCAGCGATGGCACTACGGTTATCAGAACAAATACCAATTTGCTGACATCAGGAAAATGGTCGGTGAATTGTGCGCCGGCCGGTTTCAATCAATGCGGCCTTGATGCATGGGTGCCCGCCAATAAATCGGCCGTTAAATATTCTATCAAAATAAAAACTGCTGCAGGAGCTGTAGTGGATGAATATTTTTTCACCCTCGATAACAGAAATTTCTATGATAAATATTTTCTCCTTTACCGTAACAGCATTGGCGGATTAGAAACCGTCAGGCTACTTGGTCAGGTGGACCTGGCAGCCGAGTATGACCGTCAGCAAGCCCGCAGAACGGCCCCGCCTAATTGGTTCAGCAGCGCAGAGATAACCGACGAAGCCACCGAAGAAACTTTTTCTTATACAGCTGACACCGGATTTATGAGTAAAGAACAATTGCTGAAGCTTCGCGATTTATTTCTTTCTAAAGAAGTGAATCAATTCACCACTTCCAACTCACTACTGACGCGAGTTGTTATCACTTCCAGCAAAGCAAAATTCTTCTCCAATAAAGACAACCTGGTATCAACCTCAATAGAATGGCAAAGCGCTGTTATCAATTCATTCTACACGCCTGCAGCATTGATGCCACAATCGCGCACATGCCCTGCAGTTGAGCAATTCATAGCAGAACAATTGAACAAAAACACCTTGCAATTTATGTGGAGCCTCGAAGATCCCTACCAGGATATTGAAGTGCAGGTAATCATTAATGACGTCACCACCATTTATACTTTCAAAGGCAATGCCGGCATGACCCTGCAGAATTTTGATAACCCAATTACCGATAATTCGATTCTAAATATCACGCTAAAGGTGCGTACGATTTGTAATCCGGATTCGGTGCCGGTAGAGTATGGACCATTCGCCACGTCTTTCCTTACCATTCAAGGCGATTCATTGCCGGTGGCCGTGGATGATACATTCCAGGTGCCGATAGGATTTTCCGGCTTGCTCCCGGGAAGCTTGCTGGATAACGACTACGATCCGGATGGCGATCCCATTGAGGCCGCAGCAAACTGGGGCTTGTTTGGCAATGGTTCCAGCCCGGCCACATTCCAGGTAGACGTTAACGGAAAAGTTATCATCTCCGGCGCGCCGATCGATATGACCGGCCGGCAAACATTCGATTACCAGATTCACAACCCCGGCAGTGACCAATATGTCACAGGCCATGTCTTCGTCACATTTGGCAATGGCCCACAGGCAGTGTTCGCAAAATTCGTAATGCGAAATTTAAAAAACAGTTCCCTTACAACTACCGGTGAAGCGTGGATTGATTATTTCAGTGACCCCGCCTGCACAGTGCCGGTGAATGTGTCAGCTCTTGGCCTTACCATAAATGCAAAAAGAGAATGGAAAAATAATGGCTCTGTAGAGGAAACGCAAAACTTTACTATTGCGGCCCAGGGCACCAGGAACTTTGTGTGGAGCGGCACCCTTTCTCAATCAATGTTTGTCGGCACCCCTTGGCTGGTAAATGTGTTCACCGTATTAACAGGCGCCGGCTATATCCCCGTAAACTCATAACTCATAATTCATAATTAAAAAAAGTGCTTCAACTATATATCTACGGCCCCCGCGAATCTGGATTCCTTGATTTGGATCCTGCATCAGAATTGCAGATGGAATCAGATGCGGATATCTTTGATGAAGACCTTTCAACCGGCGAATTTTCTTTACCACTCGATGTTCCATGGACAGAGCCAAACAGAAGATTGCTTGGCTTTCCGGAACGCTTTAAAAACGGAATTCCGGAAGGGATTTTTTTTAAATGCGTGGCCTATGATAATGGATATCCTGAACTCACTGCAGCAAAATTTACGATCATCGGAAAGAGCGGAAATTTCTCCGGGACAAAGGGGAAATTTTCCGCGACGGTTACAGGTACAAAAGGTTTATTCGGAAGTCTGATCAAAAAAAAATACCTGACAGATCTCACACTTGGCGGAAAGATATCATGGACAGATTTAGACAGCCGCCAATTTGCTGAAGGACTGATGAAAGGCGCCTTCCCGCAATACAATCACATCACTTTCGTGCCGGTGGCCATCGAAAATTTTTTCGATACATCGCGCCCGGATTACGATACCGAATTCCTGGCAAAAGATACCGTAAATACCGTAATCATTAACGGCGCCGGCGCTGATGGTTGGACCTTTGGCCGGCCACAGGAAACAGATCCTGCTGCAGCTGCTGTGCCAGGTACCGAAGAGTACGCTGATTATCGCACAGTACCATTTATCAGAACGCAATATTTACTGCGCAAAATTTTTGAAGAAAATGGCTATAAGGTTTCCGGCGAATTCCTGGAAAGCAACGATTATGCGGATTTGGCAACATTCAATAATTATGCGATCGAAAATTATTCGCCTGGCCACATTGATTACAATCGCGCCATTTATCCAACGAATCACGTTCCTAAGATCTACATCATTGATTATTTGAAAGGCCTGCTTGGCTTCTTCAACATTTATCCTGTCTTCACCGGCGACGATGAAGTGCAATTGATTCTTAGAAAGAATCTGAAAAAAGAAAAGAAAGTTTTTTCACTCAACGGCATAGCCGGTGAGCTATTCAACAGCACACGTGATGAACAGGATAACGGTGATGGATACACGTTAAGTTATGCATGGGGCAATGATGATTATTCAGGCGATCGTGTGAAGGACCTGAAAGACAAAAACTTAATTGCAACGGTGGCCAGGGTTGAAGAGCTGGCGACGGTAAACATCGGACGGCAATTAACCACCGATGATATCGTTTTTGTAACGGCTGAAAATTTATATTACCAGGTAGCAGACGGCACCAGCGACCCGGTAAAATGGGATGCCTATGCTGAGGCGCTCGATGATTATAAATCGGGCAACGGTGACCGGCCGGTAGATATCTCTATTTCAACTTTATGTACCTATGTCGAGTTGCAGCCGGACACTGAGCTTTATGTGAAGCGCGATTATGTTGGTTGCCGCATGGCCGGCTCCTATATCAACAATAAAGGCATTTTGGTAAAAAATGATTTTGACAACAAAATATTTTTTGCAAAAAGAAGATACAATAGCAGCAATGTGCTGGTACCATTTTCGTACAACCACAACCGTGATGCTGCCAATAATGTAATAAATGCATTCTCACTCGCATGGAGCGGTGACACCGGAATAGCGAAAACATTTCACGATGCCTGGCAGCAAATAAAACAAAACCAGGAAACGGTAAAAACTTTCCTCCGCATCAATCGCCGCGTTGCCGCCGCATTGCAAAAAAATAATTTCTTTGAAATTAAAGGAACATTGTATTTGCTAAGCAAAACAGAAAAGACGATCCCGATGAAAGACACTGTAGATGTGGAGCTGGTGGTTGCGTGATGTCAGCCTGAGCTTGTCGAAGTGTAACGAACGTTGTCGAAGGCGGTGTAGGGATGATCAGCTTATCAACTTATTCCAATCAAATGCAAATACGGTTCTACCTCTTTTTTAAAAACCTCTTCATTCATTACTCTCAATGAAGATCCTTTCGCCAGCAGATCCGTTATTTTTTCCATCTTAGATGGACCAGCGCCTTTCCCTATCACCACGATATTAGTACGGCCACTTATCGATGTATTCACGTCTGCACCCAACTTTTGTAAAAGGTAACATACAGTAGGACGATCCCATTCCTGCAGATCGCCAGTGAACACTACCTTTTTATCGTAGAACGGATTCTCCGGCGGAGCGCCATCTAGATTTTGGGTAAGAAAATCTGCGCTGATTTCTTTGTATTCGTATGCTTCCTTGTAGCTTTTGCCCTTTGGTTTAGAGGTAGCTTTTGGCAAATCAGGTGTACTAATTACTTTTTTCTGTTCCGAATCGTAATAGATAATAATATCAGCATCTACACGATCGAAATCAAAGATGTGTGCGATAAAAGCTCTGTAATCTCCCTGTATTATTTCTCCTACTTCTTCCGTTTGATCTGCCGGCACATGGCCAATCATTCCGGAGCCGGCCATTACCTTTATTGCATTTGAATCATATTTATTACCAGGATCTCTTTTTAAGGTCACTCTATCATAGATAGCGCATTCGCTCAACCTGTCCTGGTAGGATTTTACATGCAATCCTTTTACATCAAAAGTATATTCATCGGGGTATTGCTGCAGGTTCTCTTTTTCCGCCTGGTAAGCAGAGATGTTAAGTTCATTATAAACCTTGCTATACAGAATAAAACCACCATTCATTTTTGATTGGAAAAGATTTTCTAATTGCTTTGGAATTATAATTCCTTTTTGCCGAAACTGAGTGTAGACCTGCTTTACAATGTCCTTATCATGGTTTAAAATAAACCTGGCGACATCTTTAGGATTTGCGCTTTCCGGATTTGGCACCGCCATGTTTTGCTGAATTGTTTTTTGAGGAAGCGTATAAGATGCTTGGTTGCTTTTATTACCGCTTGCTAAAATCAAAATAATAATGATGGCTACAATTGCTACTGTCATTCCCATCTCCTGTTAGTTTTCTTGTTTAAAAATTATTCTCAGTTTTGGTTTGTATTTTTGAGTAATCGCCCCTTTGTTTCTCCATACCACTACGAGGCCCTTTTTCGTACCGGTTCTCCGCCCTGGGTTCCATTAACCAGCATCCGAATTGTTTCAGCCTGGTTCTCTATCGTTCGTTGTTGGCTTTCGATTATACCAAGACAGTGAGCAAGGTTACCATAAGGTGCCAAATCTTCAGCTACTTTATTTGGAACATCTTCCATGCTTTCCAGATATTCCAGACCTTCCAGGACAAATTTTTCGATTTTTTTATAATCGTCAGGATCGCTTGGTTTCGTTCCTTTTTCCCATTTGTAAATATTCTCTGGGTCAATCCCAAGGCGTGCTCCCAGCTGAGGTGCTGATAATTTCAACTCTATTCTTTTTGCCTTTATTTCTTGTCCGGAGACCATTATTAAAAAAAATTTTTTATAAAACCTGGAAACAAACTTGGAAAGCTGGAAAACTTTCCATTATCTTTGTTTAAGGATGTCCAAAATAATCCGATAAACATAAAATAAATAACTGAATTATGCAAGCGAACGAAATAAAATTATCGACCAAAGAACGCTTGGGGCGGGAACTAAAATCGATCAGTGAAGAAGTAACTGCGGAGGATAGGCAAATGTTTACAGACGAGTATGGATATAAGAGGTCAACAATAAGTGACTATATCCGCGGCCACGTGTACAACATTGATGTAGCTATGAAGATGCTTCTCTTTTTCAGAAGCAGAATTGCCGAACGGCACAGAATCATTGAAACCGCTGAATAACCCGCTCCCCAATGCAAACCCTCACCATCAACCACAATTACAACGGCAAATTGTTCAACGACAATTTTTCGCACATCGAGCCATTTTCGATGGAGCTGGAGGAAGGTGTGCAGTTGGAGCTAAAACACCAGGGACAAATATTTGGCATAGTAGAGATTAAAACAATTAAAGAGGTGCCCTTCGCACGCATCACCGAAATGATGTCTTTTATTTTATGCGGCGAGCCACTCCATTACCTATGTGCCAGGCTTAACGAGCAATACAACAAAGGCGTGCCGCACGCCGCTGACAAATTATTCATGCACATAGTGCTCGGATATACGCAAAGAAATTTTCACAACCAAAAAGGCTTCCTGGATAACTGGTGGGCCGCTAAACAAAGTGAATGTATAACACGCTAAAAATTACAATCATGATAAATCAAATCACAGACACTCCCGTTCTTAAAGACTTCGTCTCCCCACTATTGTGCGAAGACTTGATGTATGCAGGCTTCGCCCTTCATGCTACATTCTCATGGAAAATATACCATGACCAGGTAATGCTTCACACGCTCGCATTCGACATTGATGATTATTACAAAGATGGCTGTGCGGCGCTTGATAAGATAACGCCGCCAAAAAAGATTTTGCCAGCCTTCACCATCAAAGAGATTGAACCACATTTACCCGACTACTGCACTTGCCGCGTAAATAAGATGTATGAAATGTCGCTCGATAAAAACTACTACATCGAGCCGATAAAGGCTGAGCGCCTTCCTGATCTGTTCGCGTTCATGATGCTTATGTGCATCAGGAAAAAAGTGATTAACCCTTCTAAAATCTTCTCCCTATGAAAATAACTTTTGAAAAAATCGTGTACGTCTTCATTTATCTGCCTATCTCGTTGCTGGCAGTTTTACTCACCGACGCGATACTCTTTGTGATCCGTAAAATGAAGGCAATTAAGAAAATATTCTTATGCCTGGTAGCCTTTGTAAGCCTGAGCACGTCGAGGGCTTTTGCACAAAAGCGTATAACGCCTGATACCATCTTCACAAAAAAAGTGAAGCCTGCCACCGTAGAGATGAACCGCAAAACCGGTAAGGTGCAGCGCATCTGGTTTAAAACCGTGAAGGTAAAATCAGGATTCATCCCGCGCATTAACGATAGCCTGTGGCTGGTAAATGGCCGTGCGCTGAAGATGCATAAGGACGGCGACAAAACAAATACAGAAATAGTTTTTGGACCATTACCAGTAAACCAATAAATCACTCAAATTTTTATTTTATGAACCACCATGATAAAAAATTCTTAGAATCCATTCCAAATGACAATATCGAATGGGTTGCTCAGCAAATCATCACCAGGTTTACCGATAAGCAATTTAAACAGCTTCAGGCCTCTTTCGAATTGCTAAACGAGGTTATATACAAAAGCTGGGCGCGCGACATGTCGTTCAGAGAAATAAAAGAAGCTATTGACCTTGTTGCCGAACCCGCAATTAAATAATTCAAATTTTTATTCCATGAAACTATCCGCAGAAGAAATCGAAAAAATCCGCGCAGCAAATAAGCAGGAAATGAAAGAACAAATAAAAGAATCAAAATCGTGGCATCACTTCATCAGCAAGATGAAAGCAAAGGGCGCGCTGGTAAATAACAGTAATGGCTACACGAAAATTAAAATATAAAATTATGGCACAGGAAAAAACACTTCAGGAACTCTGTGATGAATTGCAAAAGAAGGCAGAAGAAAGAGGATGCAACCTAATATGCATCTGCGATTTTGAAGATAAAGACGGCCTGTATGTTGGCGGCACTTATGAGCCAACTATGATGTCGGATATCATAGCCAACGCCACAGAAACAAACGAGCAGTTTCGGGACCTGTTCGAACGGGCTACGCTGGAAGTAAGCGTACGAAAGCTGAATGAATTGTTGAAACAAAGAAACCCGTTGGCATCAATAAAAATCTAATTTTTCATCATCTATAAAAAATCAAATATGTACACTCATAATTCACCACTCATAACTCATCACTCATAACTCATCACTCATAACTCATGCAAGACACCACCTACACCCAGGCCGTCAATCTAAAGACAACGCTCAATTACCTCAACGCCCTGAAGGCAGAGCTGAGCGATGCAGCTACGCAAAAAGTAATTGTGCTAAAGAGCAGGCCGCAACCCGCAGCGCCACCCGCAGCGCTCACCACATCCCTGGCCGCGATGGAAAGCTTTTTGTTGGCCCAGGCGGTAACAGAAGTGCAGGATCAGATTGATACACTGCAGGCGCAATTTGATGCCTTGCAGGATACCTAAAAAATATGTCAAACCTAAAATTCAAAATAAGATGGACCTAACAGATTTCAACTCAGCAAAAACCTTGCAAGACACTATTAACGGCATCGCCGCCGTACAGGCAAAAAACGCTACCACCGGCGCAAAAGTGGCTATCAGTGTTGCCGATGAAAAAGGTAATTCATTGGTAACGCCTGCACAGCTTAAAGAAGTGCTCGGCGCGGCGTACGATACGCTTTGCGGTACCACACTTACAAGCCTGAACACGGCGCTTACCACGGCAAAAACCACCGCCCAAACCAGCTTTGATGCGTTGGGCGTATAAACGGGGTTGTTTTTTAATCATAGTGTAAGTGCTGCTTCCATCCCTCTCTCCGGAGAGGGAGAAGAAGCAGAAAAAGAATATCAGCGAAATGGATGAGAACCAAACTGAAATAATTACCAGGTACACAAGCGCACTTTCTAAAAAAGAACCTGCAGAGCTTGGAAAATTATTGCAGCAATTATACCTGGACAAATTTGAGTATGAACAGGCAAAAGTAATTGTAGAGCATTACGAGCTGTTTGGCGTGGATCACAACAACGCAATGATAGCAGCTTGCGAAAACATTTTAAACGAAAAAAAATCATAAACAGCAATGAGAAATTTAGCAATTGTAGGTGTGTTATTTTTTATCGGCCTTATCGTCCTGCTCATGTGGGGATGGCCGCAATACAACGTGTATTCGCAACGAAAAAAAGGCGAAGCAATGTTAGCTCACGCACAATCCTCCCGGGAGGTGGCCGTTGCTGAAGCAAAAGCGAAAATGGAATCTGCATCGCTGCTCGCGCAGGCCGATACTATCCGGGCTCATGGAATAGCCCGGTCAAATCAAATCATCGGGCAATCGCTCACAGATGCTTACCTGCATTGGTTTTGGATAGACAACATTGATAAAAGCAACAATGTAATTTATGTGCCAACAGAAGCCAATCTTCCTATCATGGAAGCTGGCCGGCAATGGAATAAAAAAGCTTTGATTGATTCAATAAAATAATTTTTCTATGAGAAACTATATAAATGCGGATGGCGAAGAAGTAGCACTTGACGGTGAATATGAATTTGATTTAGCCTGGTGCTATTCCCGTATCAAGGCTTGGAAAGGCTGGTATTTTAGAAAGAATAGCGCAAAAAAAGCTGCAATACAAATTAGGCAAAAATATGAGATTGGAGAATTAGAGCAATATACGAAACAATGGCTTGAGCTGTGGCTGAATCATAAAATGATTGAACAAATCAGAATTCGTGATGAGGCCTATGATACGCTTACCAGGGGCATGAAACAGGATGAAATCGGAGGTGGCAATAATCTCATTTTTACAACATTAGAAATCTTCATTCCTCAAAAGAAAAAAATTGCATGAGTAACCCGGCATTGATAAGAACCATACAACCAACAGTAAGGCCGCTGCTAACCCCCGCGGAAAAAAGTATAGTAGATTTGATTTCACAGGCAATCATCACTAAAACTTTCGAACATGAAAAAAGGAATTCGTTATCTGCGATTCAGCAAAGACAAACAAAGCGTATTGAGCATAGAGCGTCAGGATCTCGTAACCGCGCAATGGATGGACCACACCGAAATACAAATTTTTGATACGTTCATCGATGATGGTTATTCGGCAAAAACATTCGACCGGCCAGACATGAAAAAACTAATGGAATTTGTGAAGAAAAATTACCGCGATATTGATTACCTGGTAGTGGCTGAGCTCACACGCTTCAGCCGGGATCTTGGCGATGCGGTTAACCTGGTGAAGAAAATACAAAAGGCTTATGATATCCGCATCGTAAGCGCCAGCCGTGGCGCCATCTACGATTGCAGCGACAGTAATTCTTTCTTCATGATGTCGCTCGAATTCCTGTTAGGCAATTCTGAAAATCTGAAGCGCGAAAGCGATATCAATGGCGGCATATACACTGCCAAGGCGAAGGAAGGTAGATACATTCATGGCCAGCCGCCGTACGGCTATTACAAAGAAGGAAAAGGTGCAGAATCACGGTTATGCATACACGAAGATCAGGCGAAGGTAATCCGCTACATGTACGCTGCTTATTTAAAAAATATTCCGCTCATCGCCATTTATGAGCGGGCGAAAGAAATGGGATTTCCTCATAAAGGCCACGGCGCCATTCAAAAAATATTGGCCAACCCGATCTATTCAGGACAGCAACAGGTAAAGTCCTGGAGAGAGCACCCGGGAGGCTTATTCCCGGCACTTCATCAACCCATCATAGATTTGATCACCTGGCGCGATGCGCAGGTAAAATTGAAAGGGAAAACGCGCCCGGGGATTAATGTATCAGATGCAATGCCGCTGCGGGGCGTCTTGCGCTGTTATTGCTCTCAACCGGTTACCGGCGCACCGAGCCGCAACCGGTGGGGCAATTATTATTACTACTACAAGTGCAAGCATTCGCACCATGTAAATATTTCAGTGATTAAAGCACATGAGAAGTTAGATGCGGCCCTGGGCTACATGAGCCTAACGGCCAGGATGGCCCAGGCAATCCGCATCGCCAGCGAGCAGCAGTTCGACGTGCAGGTAAAGGAAAATAGGAAGATCCTCACCCGGAAGAAAAGCGAGCTTTCGCAGATTCATGATCAGATTGCGAGCCTGGAAGAAAAGTACATCGCCAACAGGATTGAGTTTGAAACCTATAACAAATGGTTTAGCGAGCTGCGGCAGCGCCGCACAATAACGAAGGCAGAAATTGACAAGCTGCAGCGCGATGACAACAGCCTTTATTTGCTTTTGCAAAACAATATTGAGCAGCTCACCGACCTGCCCTATATGTACAGGCGCCTTGATACAACAGCAAAGCAGGAATTTATAAGATCAGTGTTCGACAACAAGCTCTATTGGAGAGACAACATCTATCGAACCCCTTATATAATTCCTGCTTTTACACATAATTCACTGATTTTAAAACAAAAACAGCTACTTATTGTGGAAGAAGAAAAGGGACTTTCAACGAAAGTCCCTCAAGGTGGAGCCCAGGGGAGCCAAATCGAACCCCTGATAAATCTCTTATCCTTCCTGTCTTCCACTAAGGTAGCATAAATCTTTATGCAAGCCGATGCGAAAAGCCATTAGAATCACCGGGACAGAAGAACTGATAAACAATATCATCAGCCAGGTACAAATCATTACCCGGGAAGAACAAAATCATATAAATTTTTTGGGACGGAACGAATTCTCCATGATCGGCATGGAGTACCGTACGCATGCTCAGCGGGGCGGTGATGTAGAGCTTGTGCTTGAGGCTGAGAACCCAATGCTATTTTATAAACTGGGCCTGTACACGGCCCCATTAATCAAAAATATATTGAAGTAAAAACTATTGGCCCGCACGCCCTGGCCAGGCACTGACATACATTTTATTTAGGCATAAATAAAAACGGAAACCGCCCGTTTAGGGCGGTTACAGGCAGATTCTACACTTTTTTTCGCAATAGAAAGAAGGTCTAAAAGCTGCCAAAGCTAAGGTTTTGCGCTGAATTAACGCAAATCTTTCCTCCAATATTATGCTCCTGATTAGAATTGTGTGCCGATCACAAAAATGATGGCAGGGCAACACGCCTTAAGTGTGCCCCTGCCAGACCATACGCATCATTTTAACTCTTAATAAAAATATCATGGAAAGAAACCAAAAAGCAATGATATATCAATTGCGAGCCGGCGACCGGTTTTACAAGTTTACAGACAAGAACAAAACGGTTCTTGAGAAAGTGGACCACAAAACAAAGCAGACGAATTATCGCACGTACAAGCATTGGGCTATAGATGCAAAATATTGTGGCCGCATGCTCACTGCAGATCAGATCGAATTGTTTGCAAAGCCACTCAACAGCGATACTGAAGTGATTTTTTTAAGGCATAAAGAACTAGCTGCTCAATGATCGGAGAAGTAAAAAAAGAAGCCAGGTGCGTGGATGTATACATTCCGGAAGAGCTCGTGAATTATGTGCTCACTGAAACAGAAGTGTGCGGCCGTTATGTCACGACGCGTAAGAAAGGAAATAAAACGCATCCAATGATGAAAATAATGGGGCTTTATTTATTATTAAAGGCCGAAGCGCCAGGCTCTTCATTGATTCAAAATTATGTAAAACAAATTCCAACGCTGTGCGCCAGCTTCTCTCTTTCGAGACGGACTTTCTACTACCATATCGGCACGCTTGAAAGGCTAAAATTAGTCACGAAAGACACTGATGGCAATCTCCGGATTGCAAGCTGGCAGCAGCTTGGAAAAATACTTGACATCAATACAAAAAGAAAAACCAAAATAAAATTCAACTATGATTCTAAACAACAAATACACTGGTGGTTTGCCGCCTTAGACGTCAGGGAAAACCAATCGCTTCAAAGCTATATGATACAGAAGAAACTGAGCAAAAATTCGGAAGCAAAGAATAGTCTTATAACGGCAATGGTTAAACGTGGGTTTGACCTGGAAAGAATTGACGATGCAGACTATTTCGCATCGCGTCTATTCAGCCTTTATCTGGAAGATTTCCGCACCGGCACAGAAGTTCACGACATTCTGGTTCTTATTCGCAGCGATGTAAACAGATCGGTTAAGAAGTTGGCGTATGACTGGTGCATCAGTGCACAGCTTACAAGCTATTGGAAAAAGCAAATGAAAGGCCAGGGGATCGTTGATGTCACGAAAATGCACGTCGTGAGCCAGTGGAGCAAGGAAACAAATGATTGTCATAAAAACAGGTTTTGCCATGTGATCTGGAACAATCACATAAAGCAAAGGGTTTGGTTTTTATGCGACCAACTTTCAGTAATAATGCCCTGGAAGTGGCAGGAGTTTTTAGAAAAAAACAAGGCCGAAACGGCCGCCAATAGCGCCTAATGCAAAAATTTTTAATAACAAGATATTGATAAATTATAGTTTGAGAAACTTGTACGTCATGTACATCTTATTCAAATACTTGTACAAGTTGTACTACATGTACATGAATGGCCGAAAAAAGTTTTTCACATGTGAATTAATCACCCTTAAAAAAATAGCCAAATGTTAGTAAAAGAGCCCAAAAATGGAAAAATGGCAAAAGAAAAATGCAGGTTTATGATGTTCTGCCGTGTTAAGGAGAATTCATCTTTCAGATTCAGGCATTTTGAAGATCCACTAGTAGGATGGATTCGCGGAGACAAGTACGACAAACAAAATGTAGCAAAAATGCTTCAGTACCTAATCAATTACATCAAAAATCACAACCGTCAGTATGTACACATGACCATTTGCGATACGGCTAAAAGTCCACACGAAGAAGATTACATCATTTTAAAAATACTTAATGGCGTGCCAAAGATTAACAGGCTGCCGGGATATGGGATACTCCTTGAAAATTATAATCTTCCGGAGCAATTGAGTTATGAAATCAAACCAGAATTTTAAATTTTATAAAACGAAAAGCTTATGCCATCTAATCTAAGAAAACCGGAACCAGCTCCGGATGAAAATTTCAAATCAATTCTTGTTCCTTTAAAATACAGGAATGAATATTATGCACAGGAAAAAAAGCTATGCCGGTTTGACCTTTACTTACATAAGAAAAAAAATCTATCTGCATTCTTTGATGGAACCTGGGAAAAGTGGTGGCGTGGAGATAAACAAGGGGAAGAAGACGAAGCAAAAATGCTGTGCTATCTACTAATGATAATCAAGAATCATTATGCCAATTACTCGCTAATGATCCTATATGATAATTCTCTGTTTGGTTCCAGGGCTGACCGACAAATATTTAAATTTTTAAATGATCGGGTGGAGCTAAATAAGCTTATCGATTATGAAGCCATAATCACAAAAAAATTACCTGACTGGATGAAGTTGTAACCAATAAATCATCGATGAAAACTTTAAAAATAAATCGCCAGCATCTTGAGGATCTCTGCGGATATTTTTTGCCTGTGATGATGCAAATGCTCGATGCCAGGGCGTTGATTGAAAGAGGTACTGAATACGAATATCTTTTACGTATAGGCGTATCCGTTATGAAGGATGTAGAAAAGAAACTGATGAAAAAATATCTAACGGAAAGCTTCAAGTTTAAAATAAAATTTTCTGAAGCTGAGGCAATTATACTGATGAAATTATTACTGCAGTTTCCTCTGTCAAGTGTTGATTTCTGGCGGCTGAATTTAAGAAACAATATTGTTGAACAATTACACAAACAATTGATATGATACCCACATTTTTAGGAGCCCCGTATTATCCGGGCGGATTTCCGGTACCCTTTGAAAATTTATTAATGAATGGCGAATCATTGAAGGACCAGGCAGTTCGCTATTATGAAGGTGAAGCTTCCGAAACCGACGTGGAAAATCTGAAAGAATATGTGATTTATTACATCGGCGCGCCCTGCTTTATTTTCAAATTCGATAATGAAAAGCAGGAGCAATATTTTAAAACAAAACTTTCCCTGGACGACATGCTGGACCTTCTACTCGATGCCGGCCTGGATCCACTTTAAACCAAAATAATTTTTATGACACACTTACAAAAAGCAATTGTATTAAGCCTTTTAGACGGCTGCAATATCGCAAACAGTTGCCGCAATGGATTTCGTTTGCGCACGCCGCAAAGCGCGGTTATTGCTAAGTTTTATTCACCCACGTTTGATTCATTAAAGCCTCTTTTACGAAAAGAAAAAAACGGATTGTATGTTCTGGATAAAAGGCATGTGCGCTCGCTGCATGGCCAGGCCTGGGTAAAGAAGGAGTATAAGAAGAAATTAAAATCAAATCAAAATAATCATTAAAAAATGTACTACAAAATCACCAACAAACATTGTAAAATCTATAAGGAGCTGCACAAGCTGCGCTCTAAAGAACATGAATTTGATAAAGAAAATCTATCGTCGATAGAATCAAAAACCGGTTTGACGTTTCAACAATTTTTGGGGCATTCCTCTCAACAAAACTTCAACAGAGTAAAAGAATATACCGGATTTAAATTTACTGAACCCGAAAAAGTTGATCCTAAAATCTGGAAGCGTCATAAAGAATTGCAAGATATCTATGTACCAAACAGGGCAACGAAACTGGGCAGGGAAATGGCTGATTTTCTCTTTCGCGGATTGAAGGGTAGCCGCTATTCTAAAGTGTTTGAAATTTTAAATCTAGAACACCCACGTCGCTTCACTTTTCCTTTTGTAGAAATTGCCGGTGATGTAATACTGCTTTACCTGGGCGATGACCAGGAGCCGAAAAGCAAAGATGTAATTGAGATCACAAAAAGAGAGTTTACAGAGATTAACGAAAAATCTCGTGATAATAATTCAAAAAATTCAATAAAAAATGGCAAAATTAAAAGCACGATTTAAGAAAGCATTGTTTGCATTCTTCAAGGATGAAATTCTTAATGCAGTGGGATATAATGGCACTATACAAAAACTCCAAATCGTAACAAAAGAATTGGAATTTTCAGAGATAAAAGCTGAAATTCTTTTAGAAGAAAGGTATGGTGAACCGATTGTAATTGTTTACGAAAGGGCATTGGAAAGTGCCAAGCGTAGATTATTCGAAGAAAGTATGAAGTTCATTCATATAGATGAAAGTTCAATCATGGATAGCCATGTTTACCCACATCGGGCGATTCGTGTGAGCTTGTATGTCGGTTCGTAGATAACAGAGTATTTCCTAACAATTTAAAATAAAAAAAAATGTCAGAATTAACCTTTGGACAGAAAGCAGTTGGCTTAACGTTTAACCCTTCCGGGGATGATGCAGTCGGAAAAGCAAAGCAAACTTTTGCTGATGCTATTGACCAATTAAATGACTTGCGTAATTCAACAACAAGTGGCGAAGTAAAACGCATGTGCTCTGTTGGAATTACAGAAGCTCAATCAGCTCAAATGTGGGCTGTCAAAGCAATCACGTGGAAGGATTAAGAACTTTTTATCACCAAAAAACCAAGAAGATTTCCAAAATCTTCTTGGTTTAAAAAATACTATAATGCAAACAGCCACTTTAAACGATTACATCGATGTGATCAAAACTAAATTCCCGGAATGCGTGGATATCGAGAGCAGCGATATTTTTAAAGAGAGTTCTCTTTACAAAAATGATCGGAATCAGTATTGCTACGTAACTCAATCTGAAAACAAGCTATTGAGTAATTTATTTTATGTTGAAATTTTTCGTTCAGACGACCTAAGAATTGAGCGAAAGGAAAGCGACTATTTAAACTGGTCTATCATCTTTGAATTTGAAAATATTAAAGATTGCAAGGTTTGGACTGAAGCAATAACTTAAAACACAAAACTTTTTTTAATCAATTAAATAAAAAACAATGTCAGAATTAAAACAATTGAACTTAACAGAACATGATTTCGACCTGCTGGTCGAAGGCCTCGACGCGCTTCCGGAAAGAGGGCTGGCCGGCGAAATGATGGGCGATCTTTTTGGCGCAATAGCAGGTTGTTGCTCTCCAATGGTGGGTAACGTTGAAGCATTGGCGTCTGTTGCCGCTTCCTGATGCTGATTGAAATAGAAAAGTTGATTATTTATTCGCCTGCTGATAGTAGCACGTCACGGCAATAGCACCAATGCAATGTTACAGGCAGGCGGGCAATATTAATTAGTTCTTTGAAATTGAGGGAAACTATTTTTAAAAAAAGTATAAAAAAAGTTACTAAATATTTGGTTAGTAACTTTATTGTTACTATATTTGTGTAACAAAAGCAAAAAACAATGACAACAATTAAATTTTCAAAAGTATTCGGTGAAGTTGAAGTTTTAAGCCAGGATGAAAACTTTACAACTATTGTGATTTTAAAAACCGGTGAGCAAAAAAAATTATCTACTAAATATGCTAATCTTTCTGATGAACCATTTTCAAAAGTTAAAAAAGTAAAAGCAATTAAGAGAGAATTGACAAAAGAAGAAAAAGAAAGAGTTACAATCAGTGTAGAAAGACAAATGAGAGAAGAATTTTACGTAGCTGGTTTAAGTAGAGAACAAAGGTTAGAGTATAAAGCCTCAAAATCAAAAAGAATACATTTATCATAATTAAATTTTATCAAAAATGAAAACAATCACACTTTTCAAAACACCTTTTGATGGCATAAAAGAAAAAATGCCGCCAACATTTGACTTAGAACAAATGACCGAAGATGACTATAAAAACATTGATTTGCCGGGCGTTTACACTATAACTCAATTTGATGCCCAGGTAAGTGATGAATTTGATTTTGCAAATTCAACAAAAGACGAACTTATGGAACTGTGGTCAAATGCAGATGAAAAAACATTAATTGATTTTGACTTTAAAAAATCAAAATGAAAGAGATTTTGCAAGGCATCAATGCAACTTATTTTTTTAGTAGATACACTACTATAAAAAATTATAAACATAAGTTGCGTGGAATTGATGGAAATAAAAAGCCTATTGATTTTTCCACCCAGGAAAAGAAAGAAATTGTTTCCGGTTTAAAGACAATGATTAAGGATATTGTCGCTTCTCTAAAATAGTTTTCCCTCAATTTAATTTATAAATAATTACAGTGCTTGCTATCGCTGATGGTGATAGCTTGCCTGTAACTCGCGCATTGACGCTATAAGCAAACGTTTACAAACGATTACATCTCTAAAATAAAATCATGCAAAAGAAAGATTACATTTTATTCATCATTTTCGTTGCGGCCATTATCGCAGGATGCTACTTTGGCGGCTTCTTTGGCGGCCTTATTGCCGGGGCATTTTTTGTGCTGCTGATTACGATATCAGTAGGCAAAATACTTTTTCTAAAATCTCAAAAGAGAATTGATGCCGCGCTGAGAATAAAGAAGATGATGCAGGATTAGGTCACTGGCTCATGCCGGCAGCTTTCCTGGAATTATCATATTCCTTTTCTTTGTTGCGATACTCTTTAATGCTGACAACTGCATGCAACCTGTCTTTTTGATTTTTTACTTCATCAATTAATTCATCCTGCTTTGCTATCAACTGGCGAAGCAAATCATCATTGCTGTTATCTTTTACCGGTGATGAATTCATTTGCCTAACGATGCCGCCCTGCTCCATTATCCTGGGCAGGTTAGGATTTAATTGCGCCGGTGGCCGCATGAATGCCGGCTGAATTACGGCGCCGCCTGCCCAGCTTACGCCCCCATGGATCGAATTTAATTTGCTGGTGATTTGCGCCGGCGTACCGGTAACGGTGTACTGATTGCCGTCCGTCATGGTATCAGCTTTCATCACAGCTTCGTCTTTTTCAATCTCTACATGAATGCCGCCGTCTCTGTGTTTTTTCCCTTTGCGGAACCAGTTACCGCGGGCTGCTTTATCGGGCGGCGCTTGCGTGGCGATTGCTGCAACCTGTGCAGCTGTGGTTGCCACTACTATCGCAACCTGTATAGCACGGGAAATTCCAAACGTATCAAGGTCGCTCATGCCCGGGCGCGCCGCCAATGTGGAAGTAACGGCCAGCGCTCCATTAATAAGCGCGGTAGTAATAGCCAGCGCCTGCTGACGTTTGAACGCTTTTAAATCGGCGGCCTCTTTCTTTTTTTGCAATTCTGCATCCGCCTCAGCTACCTTTTTATCATATTGCTTTTGAGAAAGTAATTTTGAATCGAGTTGCTTTTTGTAATTATTTTTCTTAGCATCATTGATGGCCTTATCTTTTTGCAATTGACGCTGATCAAGATTGTTCAGCGCGGTAAAAAGATCGCCGGTCATTTTTAAAGCCGTCTGCGTAAAGAAATCGAGCGCCTGTATTTTTGCATCGATTAATTCCTGGTCTGCGTCTTTAATTGCCAGGTTAAATCTGGCCCAGATAGCCTTGCCTTCATCCGTTGCATTTACAGAAGCATCATCAAAAGCCTCACCTGCTTTTTTAAGTCTCTCCTTAACCTGAGCAAGCGCCGCATCTTTATCATCCGTTGCGTTTTGCTTTTTTAAATCAGCGCGCTTCTTAGGCGATGTGGATGGATCCTGAATTTGAGTATCACGGATGCCTCGCCTGGCCTGAGCTTCTTCCTGCCAGAAAGCTTTGCGCGCCTCCATTTGCTTTCTTTCCGCTTCAGTGATAGCCTCTTCCTGGGCAATGGTGAAAGTTTTTACATCTTCGGCAGCTTTCTTAACAGTGGACGAATAATCAGCAGCGATTTGTATTCTGTTCTTAATAGCCAGCGCCTGTATTTGCGTGAGTGAATCTTCATACTCATCCTGGCTTATTTTTCCCTGCGCATAGTCGCGTTCTGTTTGTCGTTTTTTTTCTGCAAAATAATCGTCGGATGCCTTTAATGAATCGGCATATTCATCGCTGCTCAGTTTACCCTGTTGCTTTTTCTGCAACTCGGCTAATTCGTTATTAAAAGCCTCTACAAGCAGCTTTTCTTCTTCGGTGTAGGTTTTCCTGTCTGTAACGTTTTTCTTGAAATATTCAAGCGCTTTGGCATGGAGCTCCTGGTATTTTTGCTCCAGTGCAATCAGTTCTTTTTCATCCTGCGATTTGCTTGCGTTGGCTGCATCTTCTTTTAATTTTTGAAGTTGTTTATAAAATTCAGCAGCTTCTTTTTTCAGGCGGTCGTATTCTGAATTTTTGGAACCGGATTTTTCTTTTTTGTTATCCAACGCATCCAGTTCTTTCTGGTATTTTTCCCGAAGCGCAAGGTTTGCCTGCTGGCCAGCTTTATCTGTTGCGTTTAATTTTTCATAAGCAACTTTGGAATCTTCTATCAATTTTTCCAAAACTTTACGCCGCGCAGCTACTGATGCAGCATCTATTTGGTCTCCTGGAGCCGGTGGTTTTGAAAGATCGTCAATGGACTTCTTAAGCGTAGTGCCGTTTAGTTCATCAATTATGCCTTTAGTGCCTTTTATTTTTGTCTGCAAATCGGCTATCTTTCCATTAAGGCCTGTCAACATTTTGTCGTAAGCATCCAGCGTTTTTTTAGATGATTCCGGAATCACTGCACCGGCTTTTTTTCTTTCATTTAAGATGTCAAAAAAATCCCCGGCGGCTTTTTGGAGTCCCGGAAGCTGTTTCTGATAATTTTCTAATTCTTTTTGAAGATCTTTCAAACTGCCTGTCGCTTCATCAATAGCTTTAGCGTTTTTTACTTTCAGCATTGCCTGCTGCAGGCTGATAAATTCCCGCGCTTTTTCGGTACTTATGCCAATAGCTTTCCCATATTTATCAAATTCGGTTATGGCGACCGGAATTGTTTGCCCGATCGTTTCAATGGCTTTGTTTAATTCGATTTGTTCTTCTTTATTTAAGGTGGTTTTTTTCGTTAATTCATCTACGCGATCAATGAGGGGAACCATGCTTTTTTCCAGGTCAGAAACCTTGCTTGCGGCTTCGCGAAATTTATCTACCGCAGTTGCGCTTTTGCTAAAGATGTCTATTACCTTACTAAAGCCTTCCACCAGCGTTTTTAAAAATGTTGTAATGCCTGAGCTATACACCAACGCATAAAACTTTTTGCCCAACTTATCAAGCGTGGCGCCGAGTGTCTCATTTTTTAAAGCGAAGGCCTCGGTTACCGCAGAGGTTCTTTCGATGGATGTACGGCCTAAATCTATGCGGCCTCTTAAGTAATCCGCGTTCTGGCCCATCTTGGAGATGGTTTCAATTGTTCGTGTGCCTTCTTCGCCTGCATCTTTCAGCGACGCGGTTACAGCCGCAAATGAATCTTTATTTTTTACCAACCCCTCTGAATATTTCAGAAGCGCTTCGGTACCGTCAGTTTTAAGAAGGTTAGTAAAATCTTCCACACTCACACCAGCAATTCTTGCAGCCTTGGGAACGTCTGAATTTATGCTGACAATTAATTTTTGAATAGCTGTGGAAGAGCTTTCTACACGGCCGCCCATTTCCTCCAGGCCCGCACCCAATCCGGAGAGAGCGCCAAGAGTGATGCCTGCGCTCTTTGCCATGCCTGATAAGCGCTGATCAAAATCTGCAATGAATGCGCCGGTAGAAGCGCCGGTGTTCGCTAACTCTACGAATGTGTTACCAAGTTTTGTGATATTGTCGCCGTTGATTTTACCATCAAAAACATTTAAAATTTTGCCTAGCTGTGTTGTAATCTGATCTGCATCACCCAATTCATCACCCAGTGACACCACTAACTGATCTACTGCCTTTGTAAATCCGAAGATATCTTCCTTAGCTACGCCCAATTTACCTGCTATAAGCGCTATTTCTCTAAGCCCAGATGTACTTGTTCTTGTATCAATTTTCCCGAGTGAACTATTTAAATTATCTGCCTCAGTCGCCGTTAACCCAGTGACACGTTGCAAGTCCGCGAGCTGGTCACTAAGTTTGCCAGCGCCCTGAATTATATTTTTGAACTGAGAGGTAATGAATTGGAAACCCAGATAAGAAGCAGCGAGCAAACCAAACTGCTTCACGCTATCGCCAACTTTTGAAAAGACAGAAGCCAAGCCTGTAACGCCATTCTTCACATCATACAGCCGCGATTCAACTGCCTTGATTTGCCTATCCATGTCCTTGAACTCCTGAGTAAAAGGCGTCATGGATCCTTTCAAAGCTTTCAGCTTATTTAGCTCCGCTACAAGTTCTTTTTGAGACAAAGAAGTGATACCAATCTGCTGCTTAATTGCAGCCATATCGGTTTTAACATCTTTCAATTCTGCGGCTGCAGCAATGTATTCTTCGGTTCCCTTTTTCAGGTTGTTCTTCATCTCGAAAGTGAGATCAGCGGCGCGCTTGCGCAATTCATTCAATTGATTTTGCGCGGCATTGCCATTCACATTGATGATGAGATTGACGGTATCGGTACGTACGGACATAACGCCAAAACTGGCGTGAAACCGCGGCCCGTTAAAGGACAGGCAGCCCGCGCCCGGGCATGGCAACACCACAATCAGGGCTACACGAAAACTTTCATAATATTTTAAAAGCTTTTGACGTTGTTACCCTATCTAATATCCCACACTGAGAAACCTATGCTAAAAGGCTACATTGGAATTGAAATCCCCACCAAACGCTACATTGCCGCTTTCGTAAAAAGCCAGCTTGGCGACCAACCCATCATGAACACGCAACACCTGATAGGGCACAAATTTTTTGACCTGCTTCAGCATCAGACTAATGAAGACATGACTGAATTTGCCGGCCAGTACTATGATGTGAAAATGAAGCTTTACGTTAATTATGGAATTTTTTCGAAACGCGGCCAGTACCTGAACCACACGAACATTAAGAACTTCAATATTTACCTGGAGAAAAAAATAAAAGAGAAATTTTATTTTCTCATGGATTTCATGATTGAGATAGTTCCAAATTTTAAATACAACCTGCCGGCAGTGCGCAAGAAGCTTGGCATCACGGACGATGATTGGGATTATGATTCAATGAAAAAAGATTACTACCGCTATCGCGTACGCAATGGCAAGCCGCTGTTGAAAGTAAGAAGTGATTATTTTGGCATTAACCAGGACGCCGGCTTTTAGCCCAGTTATGAGTTAGGAGTGATGAGCGATGAGTTGGCGAAACATAATTCATAATTCATAATTCATAACTAATTAAAAAAATAAATATTTCTTCCCGATGTGTCCCCTCCATTTTTTTTTAAGGCAAAAGGTGAAAGGCAGGCAAAAGGCAAGAGGCAAGAGGCACGAACGAGAGACAAATTCATAACTCATAATCCATAACTCATAATTCATAACTCATAATTCATAACTTATTACTAAAATAAATATTTCTTCCCGATGTGTCCCCTCCATTAAAAAACCCTCTTTTCGCACATAGTTTTGAAAAATGAAAACCGTTTATGCCGATATCGCGCCCGCCACAGGCCTTCATAATGGAGGCATCTGTTCCGTGTATGTCATCCCCAGGGAGTGGCTTGATGCTGACCCCGTGATAGATTTTGAAACTGGCAGGGTATTGACTGCGTTACCGCTGAAGCCCGGCCGGTTCTGGATTCGCCTTGACCTGGTTGAAGAAACTTACAAATTCAATGAGACGCCGGAAAGCAGCAAAAGCGGCCCCTACACTAAAACAGCGCTCGCCGGCAATCTTAATTATTATAACTACATGCTGCGCCAGCAGCTGGAAACTTTACGCCGTAGCCAACCGGTTGTAATGCTTACTGACTTAAACCAGCGCCGCCGCCTGGCAGGCGATACCGAAACCGGGATGATTTTTTCCTACGCGTATGATTTGAATAATAATCCCGGAGAAGAAAAGGTTTCTGTCAATATGATGATGGAAACCGAAGATCCCGCGCCCTATTACAACCCGGACAATGCCCCGGAAATAATTTACAACTTCCTCGAAAACCTTGATGGGAACTTCCTTTTAGTGGAGTAGACCCGCGGTTTCTGTCCTTTATAAGCCCCTCATTCCCGAGCATTTTTGTAGCGTATTAATCCAATACCTACGAAAAGCATGGCGTTTAACCACACTATTTCAGCAATCCTGCGCGGTCAATGGCTCATTGAAAAACAATGGGCCGATTCGCAGCTTCCGATGGTGCTTTCCTTTATGAAAGGTGAGGCCGTAGATTTTGGCGCCAAAGAATCGAAGGCTGATATAAACCCCCAATTATTTTCTAAAAAAGTAGCTCACGCAAGTGTTTACTCTGTGCGTCCATCTTCTGATGTTCGCGGTTTGCCAGGCGGATCTATTGCGATGATCACACTTGCAGGCCCAATGCTGAAACGCGGCGATATGTGCAGCTATGGAATGGCTGACCAGGCACAGCTTGTAAACCGCCTCGCCAATGCTGATAATATTGACGGCATTCTCTTAAATATAGATTCTCCCGGTGGCCAGGCTGATGGCACCGCCATGCTAAGCGACGCGATTAAAAATGCTTCCAAATCAAAACCCGTTGTTGCCATTATTGATGATGGCATGGCAGCAAGTGCCGCCATGTGGATCGCCTCTGCAGCAAATGAAATTTTTGTAACGCAGGCTACCGACCAAGTAGGCAGCATCGGTGTATATACACAGGTTGCTGATTGGAATTCTTATTACAAGGAAGCACTGAAATTAAATGTTCAGGATATCTACGCACCACAATCAACAGACAAAAACAAAGATTATAAAGACGCTGTAAACGGCGACATATCAGGCATTGAAGCCGACCTCGCTGTTCTTGCTGATCAGTTCATCAATACAGTAGCTACCAACCGCGCCGGAAAAATCAAAGGCGATTCCTGGAAGACAGGAAAAATGTTTTATGCAAAAGATGCAATTCGCATCGGCCTCATTGACGGCATAAAAAGCTTTGACCAGGTAGTAAGCCGTATGACCAAACTGATCAATTACCCCACTCCTTCACAACATAAAAAATCTAATATGGCTTTTACAAAAACTATTGCCGCTGCCAAGGCCGAAAGCTTTGCAGTGGTTGAAGGCGGTTTTCTTTTAGAAGAAACTCAGCTTAATAATATCGAAGCTGCTCTTGAAGCTTCAGACGGCTTAAGCGCTTCGCTTGCTACCGCTAATGAGGCGCTTGCTACAGCAAACACGTCGCTGGAATCAGTTACCGCCGAATTGGCGACTGCAAAAGAAGCTTCACAAACTTCTGAAACTACCATCAGCACACAGGCTGCGCGTATCCAAGAACTGGAAGCAGAAGTGGCAGAGCTGGGCAAGCAAGAAAGCGGCACCGGAACCACTGTAATCACCAACAAAGACGAAAACGCTGAAGAAAAGAAAGTGCCTGCATACCTGAGCGACAACGACCCGGCCAATGCCTGGGCTGATAAGCATTTGCGCAAAAAGAAATAAAAATCCCCCCGAACAAATCGGGGTAAAAATCCGAAAAATCCAATCCTCTAATCCAAATCCTTTAAAAAACTTAACCCAATCCTATGGCAACAGTTATTACCCCGGATGCAGTGGTATCAGCCTTTGGCAGCTACTACATTGACAACGGGCAAAATGAAAATAATATTCACGACACCCTTCGTGAAACTTTTGAAGATACCGACGATTTCACCGTCGTTGACTCTGAAGATACCATCCTCCGCGAAACCAATGTGCAATATGCTGAAGTGTTGCAGGCTTTCCAAACAGCTTTCACCCCTAAAGGCGGCGTGACTTTCACTCCGAAAGAAATTAAGCTGTTCAACGTAAAAGTTGACCAGGCTTTTTATCCTGATGCGTTGAAAAACCAGTGGCTGGCATTTCTTACCAGCGCTAACCTTGACCGCACCACGTGGCCATTTGTAAAATGGTTCATTGAAAAATATGTGATGGGGCAAATCAAGGCTGACCTGGCTAAGAACCTCTACGGCGCTGTATATGCAGCACCAACCGGAGGCACTGCAGGCGCTGCTTCTGCTTCATTCGATGGCTTGAAAAAAATCATCAATGATGCCATCACTGCAGGCACTATTGTTCCTATCACCACAGGGGCGCCAAACAGCGATGCTGTAATCTTCGCCGGCCAGATCGAAACGTTTGCAAAATCAGTTCCGGAACTCTACTGGAACACTTCAATGGGAATCAAGATGAGCCGCGCTTTGGCATTGCGCTATAAGCAGGGCCGCCGGTTGAAATATAACAGCAATTATGCCCAGGTATCTGAGCAAATGGCCGTTCAGGATTTCGAGCAAAACCAGGTTGTCGGCCGCGGCTCTCTGACCGGCGTCAACAAAATCTGGGCTACTCCAAAAAGCAATGCCATCATGGCTTTCAAAGGTGGAAGCAATAAAACCATTGTGGAAGTAGAAAAAGTAGATCGGCAGGTAAAAGTCTACACAGACTTCTATATCGGCCTTGGCTTCATCCAGGATTCACTTGTTTATACAAACGACCAGGATATCCCAACTCCTTAAAATTTAATTCATCAACCGTTCCGGCGCTATAACGCCGGAACACATTTTTAAAAAATAAATGGAAAACAATACACAAACACCCACTCCTGATATCCAGGAACAGTTAGCAGCACTTACTGCAGCTCTCGAAGAGCAAAAAGCTATTTCTGCAAAACAGCAGGAAACTATCGAAGCCTTATCAAAGGCGCCCGTAGAGGAAAAGAAAGCATTGCCTAAAATCCCTGCCGCGCTGGTAAAAAGCGGAAATAAAAATTACAAATGGGCTGTGCCTCATTTCAAATTTTCTGGCAGCGACGAAGTAATCACCGCTGAAGATGCCGCAACAGACAAAGCTTTGATCGAAAAAATAATCGCGATCCCTGGCCAGGGAATTCTTGTGCAGGTGTTCTAAATCGACTCAAAAAAAACCGAATCCAAATCCAAATCCTATTTAAAAAAATTAAAAATCTAATCTAATGTCTGATTATGCATACAAGAATATTCGCACCTGGGAGAACTCTGAACCCGGGCTTGCTGAATACGCATTGATTGCGCCTAAAAGCCACTTCGCACCTGGCGGATTGAAATATCCTGTCGGCCCTTTCGGTGTAACCCCCGGTGATTCAATCACCATTAAAGAGCCGCACGTTTTCCAGGCAGGCAAAGCGTTCATTTCTTTTGTGCTTGCGCCCGAAAAAAATGAGATGAATACCACCACTGACGGTGACCTCGCCTTCAATAAAATAAAAAGTGAAGTAAAGCTGGTGATGCCTGGCAGCACTCCTGCCCAGCATGAGCAATTACGCCAATTACTGAACACGCCACTTGTTGGCCTGTTCCCTGATGCCAATTGCGGTTCAGGAATCTATTATCAATTGGGCAGTGATTGCGTGTCAGGCTATCTGACTTCTGATTTCAAGACCGGGACTACCGCATCAGGAATCAAAGGTTTTGAATGCACGTTTAAATGCTCAGCTCCTCCATTATTCTACGACGTGGAAGGCGGACCTGAAGTAATCGCTGATTAATAAAGCAGTTTGTTTTTCTCATAATGGCTCGTTTTTGAATTAAAAAATCCTTTCCGGAAACGGGAGGGATTTTTTTGTTGCTTATCTTCGTCGCGCGACACTCTCTAAACAAAATGCATGAGCAACCACCTTGTTGGTGGTTGGCATACCGGTGAAAGCCCGGGCTCATGCATTTGAGGGTGTCGCAACCAGACCAACCACCTTTTTATGGATAACGAGCAACGCGACGACTCTGAAGACAATGAAGCGGATTTCTCCGGAATCCTGAATAAATTAAAGCTTTACCTGCTCGAATACTACGAGCCGGTGCAGGATCCTAAGCAGGCGGATTTTCATTACAGTACCGATGAGATTTGGAAACAACTGCTAAAGCTTTTCCCGAATGAATTGATACTACGTCCGGAACTGATAGCGCAGTGGTTGCACTTAGGAGGCTTTACTTTTTATGACTTTGGAGAGTTGAGATTTGAATGGTTGATGAAAAGGAGAAATTAACTTATAGGTTAACTTTTAAAACAGGAGCTTTATCCTGGCTAAATATTTACATGAAACAATTTCCACGATTTTTTTATAGCAGTCCCAGGAACCAGGATTCATCCGGGCCACTCATTTTTCACCTGAATTTTCCCAGGTGTATTTTTTCGTGCGAGCCGTCTATAAAGATTCATACCACCATTGACAAGACTGATCCCGAGCGCATGCAACGGCTTACTAAAGAAGCGCAGCAATGGTTTGATGAATTTAGGAATCCAAAACCGCAAACGAACAAGTAATTAAGATTTGCTATGGCACACTTTTTCAATTATGATTTTTGTAAAAATAAACACCAGATTTATGGGCTGGAAGTTAAAAATGAAAAAGGCGAGATTGTTGGCTACAGGCCTTTAGTTCAAAGGTTTCCAAAACACGGCGGCGTTGTGGAGGTTGTTAGTGAAAGTTTTCCTCAAGTAAAATGGAAGATCTTTTCCTCAGAAAAACTAGCCCGTGATTTTGCAATTAAGTTTTTTAATTCTTTAGACACCGTAACTCTTAATACACCTCACGAGTTTAGTTAAAACGCCTGTCCTTTTACAGGCGCACGCCCGGCGGTAACATTGCAACATGCTTGCATCCGTACGCGCCTGGCTCAACAGTTCCAGGAATTATCATAGTGGTGTCGCCATCCTTGCACAAATAGGATGCGATAAAGCATTGTTGGAGGTTCTGCAGAAAGGACCAAACGAATTTCGTGTGCGCCGCCTCGAGGCGCAACTAATGGCCACCTATGAAAAACTTACATTTGAAAAAGATGAGCAAAAATTACTACCCACTGCCGATCTGGGCAAATGCGAAACTAACAGCCTGGATAAAAATAGCTCAGGAAGCTCACCAGCTGGAAATGCAAATGCAAATACTGAAGAACTCTATTCAGCCTGCAAAAAAGAAGCAGATCTTCTCTACAAAAAAGTAATGAACGACAGGGCGGTATTATTTGCCCTGGCCAATGAAGATGATTTTCTAAATCCTAATCTCCCGGATAAGGTTGCCAGGCGCGAAAAACTGGCCATTGAAGTGGTTACCGGTTGGCAAAAAGTTTCCCAGATGTACGACCGCGCGGCTTATGTAAAAGAAAATGGCCGGCTGCCAAATACTGAAGAAAACATTACTGAAGAATATAATTCCATTCCGGATGTGCTGGTAAAAAAGCAACTCGACCTGGCCCGGAAAGCCTTTAACAAACTAAAGAATAAAGAAGCCACTCCGCAGCGTGTTGTGCTGATGCAGAAGCATAAATCCAATATCGAAAAACTTGAAGCAAAATGGCATTCGTTACAAGCAGTAAACAAATAAATAACGAAGATTCTTCTTTCTATTCTTCCGGAGGACCGGAAGATTTTGTCGTTTGCAAAAGTCCGGACAAACTGCAATCGCTCCTGAAGGCATTAAATACAGATCGTGATACGCATTACATCAGCGATGGTGACTGGAGCCTGCATGATCTGATCAGTGAATTGCTGAAGGAATATAAACCCGCAGAATTATACCTCACCACTTACGCCATCAGGGAGTTTTCAATTCGTCAATTGGTGATGGCCATGGAGCGGAAGGACCTTCTTTCTGTGAATCTTCTTTTGGATTATCGCGCGAAGGTTAGAACGCCTGATGTGTACCAGTTGGCTAGCATGAACGTGAACAAAATCTGTCTGATGGCCATTCATGCAAAAATAACGGTAATACGCAGCGCTAAAGGCTGTGTAAGCATTGTAGGCAGTACGAATCTTACTTCAAATCCGCGCGTCGAGGCCGGTGTGATATCACTCAGCGAAAGCGTTGCTGAATTCTATATTTCTAACATTCAAAAATTAATGGACAATGCCGAAATATTTGAATAGTGTGCCTAAAATGGAGAATCCACCTTCTCCTCCGCTTCGAATTTCCGAAAAAGATTTTGAGTTAATAGAAGAGCTAGCCTCGTATTTCTTCACGCCCCGTGAAATTGCGGTGATTGTGGAAGTAAATCCGGACCAGTTTATTGCTGCCATGGATAATGAAGATTCCCGGATATACCAGGTATTTCAAAAAGGCCGTCTCCAGAGTGAAATGGAATTGAGAAAATCCATTATCAAATTAGCGCGTGCCGGCAGCTCGCCGGCGCAAACCATGTCGCTCGATTTGTTGAATAAATCCAAAATGAAAATGCTTGACAAATGAGTGAAAGTTTGCCCCAAATATTACAACGTAAAGCAGAGCAGGTAAGCCGCGCTTCAGAACTGATCCTGGCCAGGACAAACGACTGGCAATTGATTCGTGAATACATGAATGGCCGAATGGAAGAATGGGAGCTCACACCGGATCAGATAGAAAAGAAAAACAGATATCAATACATCTACAATCAAAAAGTTTCCGGAAAATATACGAATGCGGAAGTAGTAAACCAGGTACAGCGTCTTTACAAAATTGAATCATCTCAGGCCTACGAAGACATGAAGTGCGCTGATGAATTGTTCACTTCATTAATCAACGTTGACAAGCAATTAGAATTGAAGCTGAAGCTTGAAATCAATAAAAGTTATCAGCGCAAATGCCTCGAGCTGGGCGATATGAAATCCCTGGCAAAGTTTGAAAAGAACGGAATTGAAATAGCTAAGCTGCTGGAAGATATGGAAGATGATCGCGGCGAATTGTTCGAAGGCCACGTGTTCGAAATGACTTTCGATCCATCACTCCTGGGCGCTGCGCCTATCAGCAAAAAAGATATGATGGACCTGATGAATAGAATTAATGAGAAACGGGGCAAGAAGATCCGTACAGATATGTTTGAGGAACTTGAATTTACTGACGTAAAGGAGGTGAGCGATGGTAGCTAATAGAGCGCCTATAGTGAAAAAGAAGCATCTGAATAAACCGCAGCTGCGAAGCATGGCCATAGGTGCACCGACAGAAATTGTTGTTGCCGGCCGCGCTACTGGTAAAACTGTAGGAATCCTGGCGCCCAAAAGCGCCGGTTGTTATTTTGGAACGATGCCGCGCGGCTCCGGAGTAATCCTCACAAGAACTTACACGCAATGTTTTGGTAATACCCTTCCGGAATTAATCAGGGGCTGGCAGATGTTCGATTATGAATATGATCATCATTTTTTGGTTGGTAAAAAACCAACTGAAAAGTGGAAGAAAATGTGGGGATGGAAAGAGCCATATGCACCGCCCATGGATTACAAATATGTGGTTACCTGGTTTAATGGCGCCGTTGCGCAAATCATCAGCCAGGAGCGCCCGGGAAGTAGCAATGGTAAATCAATTGACTGGATCATTGGTGATGAATTAAAACTGATTAATGAAGAAAAATTAAGAACTGAACTCATGCCGGCAAACCGTGGTATTGTGCCGGCATTCGCTGATAATCCTTATCACCATGGCATGACGTTCACAACGGATATGCCGGTGGGTACTGCAGGCCGGTGGATCTTCGAATATGCTGATAAGATGGACCAGGATAAGATTAATCAAATCTTCCAGCTGCAGCTGCTGCGCTTTCAGTTAAATCACCAGGCTAAAAAAGAAACCCGGAAAGTTTTCCAGGATGAATTGAAAAAGCAGATTGCAGTACTCGATGATGAGATGAAAGATCTCCGGAAGAATTTGCTTTACTATCATGAAGCTTCAACCCTCGATAACATTCACGCCCTGGGCATTGATTACATCAAGCAACAGTTGCGAGATACCACACAATTCCAATTCGACACACAAATTCTAAACCTTCGACCGCTTCGCCTTGAGGACGGCTTCTATCCTGATTTTGATGAAGAGTACCACGGTTACTTTGCTGAGAAGCCAGGTTATTTTGATAAGCTTTCTTATAGCCATCTCTCAGATATAACAATGACGTGCGAGAAAGATGGTGATTTGATACCAGACGCGCCATTGCACATGGCCATGGACCCAAACCGTAGAATACACGCGATATCAGTTGGCCAGGTTACCAACACTGAAATAAAAAGCATTAAGGCAATTGATTCACTGTACCCGGACAAATTGAAAAAAGCAGTACAGAATTTCTGTGATTATTATAAGCCACATAAAAGAAAACTGGTGTACTACTGGTATGATCAAACAAGTGTGGGCGACATGTATGAGACAAAGATCTGTGATGATGTAATGAGCGTATTGAGACAGAACGGATGGACTGTAAAGGATATGTATCTGGGCCAGATTCCCGGGCACGAAGAACGATATAGAATGTGGGGTAATTTGCTAACCAATAACGGTACGTATAGCCGTAAATACACCATCAACAGAGAGAATTGTAAATATCTTATATTATCTAAGCAACAGGCAGGCGCTAAGCAAGCAAAGAATGGATTTGAAAAGGATAAGACATCTGAGCATGACACTAATTTCCCCGCACGAGAATCAACGCATTATAGTGATGCTGAAGATAACTGGGTGTTTGGTGTATTAGAATCAAAAATGCCATTTGGTAACGACAATCTGGGTGCAGGAGGAATCATTTCTTAATAGCGTTCCTTCGGCCGGGCTATTCGTTCCAATCTTTTGCCAAACAACCGCAAAAGGATTTCCTCTTCTATCCCTAACGCGGCGGCAACAGTTCATCGTACCTCGAACACTTGCCGCCAAAAAGCACGATGCCAGTTGTGCTCAATATCATTCCGGTTACCACGCTTCCACTTCGCTCCAGACGGGGCAATCCTCATTCACTGAACACAACTCACATCAAGAGCCGCTGCGCTCCCATAAGGTAAGCTGCGCTTGCTCTTATAGGGCGGCGTTGCGCGCCTGTTCAATGGTCAAGCTACGCTTGGTCAGATAGGGAGCCGCGCCGCCTCATATATGCCTCGAAAGGTCGACAGGCGCGCGCCTGCCACCAACAGAGCGGGCGTGCTTTCGGTGCGACAATTTTAAAAAAATTGAGAAATAAAAAATTAAAAATCTGATTGTCAGGGAGTTGATGATTTTTGAACCGGAAACGGAAAAAACAGCGAAAAAACCATAAAAAACAGGGCAAAAAACTTGTTTATATGGCTGATTTACAGTAAATTAGAGTATTATTTTAAACTAAAAGAGGAAGCGCGAACCTCGCTAAAAAACCAGCAACGCCAACATGGCACCACTTACAAAAAACGCTGCACCCACTCCGGCAGCCAAGCCAGCCCAACCAGCAGCAACAACCGAAACCAAAGTTCCAAACCCAAAACCGCCGATGATTGTTCCGGAAAAAAAGGAACTGCAGCGGGAAGTTAGAAAAGCCCTTCCAACCATTGAAGAGCGCATTAAAAAATTAGACCAGCTAAAATTGCTGGCTGAGCGTCGCGACCTTGTGAAGGACGCTTTAAAAAATGTCGGTGGGTTTTACATTGCGCCCACAAATGCCAATTGCAACGTGAAAATGACCGATAGCAACGGCAAATCCTTTAACATCGCACAC
>Ga0157372_10000426_pt1 | contig 46310 bp, 44 predicted proteins | sample C55metaG_FD_115307 | JGI IMG/M metagenome (GOLD analysis project Ga0157372, IMG submission 115307) | Corn rhizosphere microbial communities from Kellogg Biological Station, Michigan, USA - C5-5 metaG | ecosystem: Host-associated > Plants > Roots > Rhizosphere > Soil | place: USA: Michigan...
CTCGGCAGCGGCGCGCGCTTCGTCGCCCGCGGCTTCGACGTGTCGAAGAACCTGCCCAACGTGCTCAAGGCCGCACACGCCCACCAGGGCGCGGCGTTCATCGAGATTTTCCAGAACTGCATCGTCTACAACAAGGACGTGTTCGACGGCTTCGCCGCCCCCAAGGGCGCGGAGGACCGGCAGCTGTGGCTGGAGCACGGCCAACCGATGCTGTTCGCCGGCGGCGCCAAGGGCATCACCCTCGACCGCGAGGAGCTGGTGCTGAAGGTCGTCGATGTCGTCGACGGCGACTGGCAGGCCGCGGGCGTGATCGTCCACAACGTGAAGAACCGCTCGATCGCCCACATGCTGGTCGAGCTGCCATTCGGCCCGTTCCCGATGGCGCTAGGCGTCCTCTACGACGACCCGCGCCCGACCTTCGAAAGCGCGGTGATCGCCGAGAAGGCCAAGGCGAGCGAGGGCAAGGAAGCCAACCTCGCCAAGCTGCTCGGCAAGGGCCAGACCTGGACGGTGAGCGACACGGCGTCCGATCCGGTTTGATTTTCTGCTTCACGCTTTTGCAACATTCCGCTGCACGGCCGAAGAAGGCGTTTTCCCACGGCACCCCACTTGTGCCACCACGTCGCCATGACAAGCGGGGCGGGGCGGCGCAAAATTGAGGTTGATCAGGTCGTGGTCAGGGGCCGCCGCCGAATTTTCCCGCAGGGCACCGTCAACAGCCTGGCGTGGGTGTCGGCTTCGCCCGCGGGCGCCTAGGCGAGGCACCGATGGACAACATCACCCACTCGCTGGTCGGCTGGACGCTTGGGCAAACGGGGCTCAAGCGCAAGACGCGCAAAGGTCTTGCCGCGCTGATCCTGGGAGCGAATGCGCCCGATATCGACGTGTTCCTCGGCTGGGTGCCGTGGGCGCCGCTGGCGACGCACCGGGGGTTCACGCACAGCCTTGTCGGCGGTGTGCTGCTCCTGCCGCCAATGCTGGCGGGCCTGCTATGGCTGCTCGACCGATGGCAGGTCCGGCGCGGGACGATCTTCAGGAGCGGCCTCGAGATGCGCTTCGGCTGGTTGGTGCTGCTCGCCTACATCGGCTGCGTCACCCATCCAGTCCTCGACTGGCAGACAAGCTACGCGATCCAGCTGTTCACGCCGCTGAACAGGCGCTGGTACCACAACGATTCGCTGTTCATCGTCGACCCGTGGATATGGGCGATGCTCGGGGTCGGCATTTGGCTTTCGCGAAGGGGCGAGAAGCGGGGACGGCCCGGTTGGCGCCGTCCCGCGCAGGCGGCCGTGGTAGGCGTCTCGCTGTACATCTGCGCCAACGGAGCCCTGAGCGCGGTTGTTCGGCATTCTCCGATCAAGGATGAGCCTGGCGCCAGACCGGATGCCATGGTGCTGTCGCCGCCGCCCCTGTTGTTCTGGCAACGCTCGGTGACCTGGCGACAGGATCACCTCGTTCGTTTCGATCGATATGCCTTCGATGCCGGGTGGATCCGGGCTGCCGATCATCAGCCGCCGGTACCCGACGGGATGAACGATCCGCTGGCCCGCCGGGCCCTCCTGATGCCGCAGGTGGCGCATTTTCGCCGGTGGTCCATCTTGCCGATGGCATCGGTTGAGCGAAACCGCTGCTCGGCGCGGGTCGATTTCCAGGATGCCCGCTTCGGCCGGCGCGCCGCGCGTTCCCTCCTGGGCGAGTCGGTCACGTTCCCGACGCGTGCGCCAGGCTGCTGATCAATGAATGGTCGGGGGACGTTCCCCGGCCGCCGCCTCCGCCGGCCTCTGGAGCAGCGCCGCGGCGAGGAACGCCCAGCCCGCGCCGCCGAGCCAGCCGGCGATGACGTCGCTCGGGAAATGGACGCCGAGCCAGACGCGGGTCCAGGCGATGAGGAGGCTGAGGGCGATCGCCGCGCCGATGATCGTCAGCCGCACGGATTCGCGCGCGCTCAGTGTGGCGAAGGCGAGGGCGATGGCGATGTAGACCACCGCCGAATTGAACGCGTGCCCGCTCGGAAAGCTCGCACCGCCGGCCTCGGTGAGGTGCGGGACGATCTCGGGTCGAGGACGGCCGACCAGGCCCTTGATGAAGCCCTCGACAATCCACGCGCCGACCACCGTCAGGGCAAGCAGCACCGCCTCGCGCCTGAGGCGCAGGAACAGCAGCGCGACCACCGCGCCGACGGCGACGAGGTTGCGCAGCAGGACCCCGCCCAGCGAGGTCAGATCGCGCACCGCTTCGAGCAGGAACCTCGGCCCCTTCGGCACCAGGCCCGCGCCGGTGCGCCAGAACAGCAGGCCGGGCTTGTCGAACGCGCCGGTCCGGCCCGTCGTCACCAGCCATACCATGATCCCGAACGCCGCCCACGACAGCGCCGCGACGACGATCGCCTTGCGACGGTCGATCCGCCAGCTGCGCGTCGTGAGCATGATCGTCTGGGTCTGGCGGGCCATCGCAGCGCGAACCCTGCCACGGCCGCGGCGTTCCCGCACGGCTATTTTACGATCTTCAGAAGCTCCGGCTCGGCTGCCGGGCGCCTTACTCGCCGCGGTAGCGGGCGAGGATGTTGTCGTGGACGATCGGGCTGAGCAGCTGGGCAAACGCGCAACCGCACATGCTGTCTTCCCACCAGATCACCTCGGCCTGCAAGGCCTCGAGGCCCGGCAGCGTCAGCCAGCAGACGGTGCCGACGTGCAGCCGGCTCACCGACGTGGCCGAGAAGCCCGACAGCGAGAGGTCGTTGACGACGGTCTGGAACGGGCGGCCGCCCGACTGCCGCAATTGCGCCGGAATGGACAGACGCGTGCGCGGTGCGCTCCGGTCTTCCTGTGCAGCGATCTCGTAGCGACCCATGACGTTCTGCAAGCTCATATATACTCTCGGCAAACCGTTGACCGCACGGTTGGGGGCCATGCACGAAGGAGAGTGCTCCTCGCTTGCTTACGAGGTGGTGAGGGAAAATGGTTAAGCTGGATTTTCCACGCGGATGCGCGATCCGGTCGGAAAGTCCTCGCTGACGAGGGCGGCGATCCGCTCGCCGACCACCTCCGGCGGCTTCACCGTCTCCGGGTCCTCGCCGGGATAGGCGCGGGCACGCATCTGCGTGCGGGTCTTGCCGGGATCGACGATCGCGACGCGCGTGTTCGAAATGTTCTGAACTTCCTGCGCGTAGGCGCTCAGAAGATTGTCGAAAGCGGCCTTGGTCGCGCCGTACGCGCCCCAATAGGCTCGCGGGTTCTGGCCGATCCAGCTGGTGATACCGATCACGCGCGCGCCTTCGGAGCGCTTCAGCAGGGGCTCGAAATTCGCGAGCAGCGCCTGGGTCGCCAGCACGTTGAGCGTCAGCGCGCGATTGAAGAACTGCTGCTCGATCTGCACCACTGGCGTCAGCGATGGCAGGATCGCCGCGTTGATCACCAGGATGTCCAGCTTGCCCCAGCGGTCGGAGACCGCGTTGGCCAGGCGGGCGATCGAATCGCTTTCGGTGAGGTCCATCGGCGCGATCGTCGCCGTTCCGCCGGCCGCATGGATCTCCTCCTCGACCGCCTCGAGGTCGCGCACGGTGCGGGCGGTCAGCACGACGTGCGCTCCCGCAGCGGCGAGCGCCTTGGCCGTTGCTGCACCGATGCCGCGGCTCGAGCCGGTCACCATCGCAACCTTTCCCGCCAGCGGTGCGTCAGCCATCAGGCAACCTTGGAATCGACCGGCAAGGTGAACTGTGCCTCCCGCGCGTGGCGTTCGGCGAGGTCGGTCAGCGCTGTCGGGTAATCGCCGGTGAAGCAGGCGTCGCAGTACTGCGGGCAGGCGTCGTTGCGCCCCGCCAGTCCGACCGCGCGATAAAGCCCGTCGATCGAAACGAACGCCAGGCTGTCGGCCTGGATGAATTCGCGCATCGCTTCGACATCCATCCGTCCGGCGAGGAGCTTGGAACGCTCCGGTGTGTCGACGCCGTAATAGCAACCGTGACCGGTGGGCGGGCTGGCGACGCGGAAATGCACTTCCGCCGCGCCGGCCTCGCGCATCATCTGCACGATCTTGAGGCTCGTCGTGCCCCTGACGATCGAATCGTCGATCAGGACGATTTTCCTGCCTTCGACGAGCGCGCGGTTGGCGTTGTGCTTGCGCTTGACGCCCGAGTGGCGGGCGCTGTCGGACGGCTGGATGAAGGTGCGCCCGACGTAGTGCGAGCGGATGATGCCGAGCTCGAACGGAATGCCCGATTCCTGCGAATAGCCGATCGCCGCCGGCACGCCGCTGTCGGGGACCGGCACGACGAGATCGGCCTCGACGGGCGCTTCCTTGGCCAGCTCGACACCGATCAGCTTGCGCGATTCATAGACGGAGCGCTGGTTGAAGATCGAATCCGGCCGGCTGAAGTAGACGTGCTCGAAGATGCACGGCCGCGGGTTGACCTGCTTGAACGGCCGGTGGCTGACGATCTTGCCGTCGAAATCGACCTCGATCATCTCGCCCGGTTCGACCTGGCGCACGAACGACGCGCCGACAACGTCGAGGGCGACCGTTTCGCTGGCGAAGACCGTCGCGTCGCCAAGCGCGCCCATCACCAGCGGACGGATTCCCAGCGGGTCGCGCCCGGCGATCATGCCCTGCGGGGTCATCAGGATCAGTGACCACGCCCCTTCCACGTGATTGAGCGCGTCGATGATCTTGTCGAGCAGCTTGGGGAACCGGCTGGTGGCGACGAGGTGAATGATCACCTCCGTGTCGCTGGTCGACTGGAAGATCGAGCCACGGCGCACCAACTCGGCGCGAAGGTGACCTGCGTTGGAGATGTTGCCGTTGTGAGCCACCGCGAAGCCGCCGCTCGCGAGGTCGGCATAAAGCGGCTGAACGTTGCGCAGCCCGGCGCCCCCGGTGGTCGAGTACCGTACGTGGCCTGCCGCCATCATGCCCGGCAGCTCGGCAATCGATTCGCCGGTCGAGAAGTTTTCGGCGACGTGGCCGAGGCCGCGGCGGGTGAAGAACTCGGCCCCGTCGAAGCTCGTGATGCCGACCGCTTCCTGTCCGCGATGCTGCAGCGCGTGGAGGCCGAGAGCGCAGGTGGCGGCCGCTTCGTGCGCGCCGATCACGCCGAATATGCCGCACTCCTCGCGCAGCTTGTCGCCGTCCGGGTCAACGAATGGATGGGTAATGTTCATGGGTCCCTTGAGGGAACGTCAGCCGCGCGCCCCCAATGGCGACTGGGGCGGAACATTACAAGTATGTTGCGATGGAAACCTGTTGGCGAACGGGAGGTGTTGCGAACAAGCCTTCTTCGGCACACCGGTGCGGTTTGGGAGCCTCAGACTCGCCTCTCCATGGTCGAACCAGCTCCGATCATCGGCCATGACGACGACCGCACGACTCAAGAGCCCGATGCGCGCTTTGCCCCTGGCTCCTTTCGACACGTCGCTGACAGGATCGCGCGGAGCGGTGAACGCCAGGGTAGGTTGGCGCTTAATCTTTGGCTCCTGTCCGCTTTGGGCGATGAATGGTCACGAAAATGGCTGTTTTCCGCCATCCTTGCCAAGGCAAAAGTTGGTCGGGGAGAGAGGATTCGAACCTCCGGCCCCTGCCTCCCGAAGACAGTGCTCTACCAGGCTGAGCTACTCCCCGACCCGAACCGCGGGGGCATCCCCCGGGCGAGGCAGAGGCGGCGCTATAGGCACGAGGGCACGGGGTGGCAAGCGGGCAAATGCGGTGGTAGCGCATGGTCATGGCCAGCGCCCTGTTCCCGAGCGATTCCGACCGTCCTCGCCACTGGGAATGGCAGTATCTCGACCTCATGCGGCGCATCTGGAGCGAGGGCGACGAGCGGGTCGACCGTACCGGCATCGGCACGCGCGCGCTGTTCGGCACGATGCTTCGCTGCGACTTGTCGGACGATCGGGTGCCGCTGCTCACCACCAAGCGGGTGTTCTGGAAGGCTGCCGCCCGGGAAATGCTGTGGTTCCTCACCGGCGAGACCAACATCCGCCCGCTGCTGCTGCAGGGCGTGACGATCTGGAGCGACTGGCCCCTCGCCAAGTACCGCCGCGAAACGGGCGACGAGGTGTCGCAGGAGGCGTTCGAGCGGCGCATCGTGGAGGATGCCGCTTTCGCCGAGCGCTGGGGCGATCTCGGCCCCGTCTACGGCCAGCAATGGGTCGCCTGGCCGACTTACGAGCCCGCTGGCGACGGCCATTTCAAGGCAGGCAAGGGCATCAACCAGGTCCTCCAGGTCGTTGAGAGCCTGCGGACCAATCCCGGCAGCCGGCGACATATCATCGAAGGCTGGAACGTGGCCGAGCTCGACCGAATGGCGTTGCCGCCATGCCACAAGACCTACCAGTTCCATGTGGCGGGGGACCGGCTCAGCTGCGTGCTGTACCAGAGGAGTTGCGACGTCGCGCTCGGCCTGCCGTTCAATCTTTTCGGCGGAGCGTTGCTGACCCGGATGCTGGCGCAGCAGACCGGCTACCGGGCCGGCGAGCTGGTATGGATGGGGGGCGACACGCACCTCTATCTCAACCATTCCGAACTGATCGAGGCCCAGTTGGCGCGGGAACCCGACGGCGAGCCACGGCTTCATATAGCGCGTCATCCATCCTCGATATTCGATTACGCCTTCGAAGATTTTTCAGTCAGCGACTACGCCCCTCAAGGAACCTTGAAGGCGCCCGTCGCGGTTTGAGGTGCGACATTGACGCGTTCGCGGATGCATAATAAAATGTCTCACCGTTAGAATATCGTTTCACGACCGGGAGAGTGCATGGCGAAAGACGGCGAAAGGGGCCGGTACAACCGACCGCGGCTCGCGCTGCACGTGCCGGAGCCGCAGTTCCGCCCCGGCGACACGGTCGATTTCTCGCATATCCCGGTTCCCGAAGCCGGCGCCCAGCCGCGACCGGATGAAGCTTGCCAGCCGGTCGAGACGAATCCGCTGTGCTACGACCTCATCCGCGTGCTCGGGGATGACCACCAGGCGCACGGCCCCTGGGATCCGCGCCTCGCGCCTGACGAGCTGCGGCGGATGCTGCGGGACATGGCGCTGGTCCGCGCGTTCGACGAGCGGATGTATCGCGGCCAGCGGCAGGGCAAGACCAGCTTCTACATGAAGTGCACCGGCGAGGAGGCGACCAGTGTTGCCGCCGCTCACGCGCTCGCCGGCGACGACATGGTGTTTCCGAGTTACCGCCAGCAGGGCATCCTCATCGTGCGCGGCTATCCGCTGCTCGAGATGATCAACCAGATCTATTCCAACCGCGGCGACAAGCTGAAGGGGCGCCAGCTGCCGATCATGTATTCGAGCCGGGCGCACAGCTTCTTCACCATCAGCGGCAACCTCGCGACGCAAGTCCCGCAGGCGGTCGGCTGGGCGATGGCGAGCGCCATCCGCCACGACAGCCGCATCGCCGCGACTTGGCTGGGCGAGGGCAGCACGGCAGAAGGCGACTTCCACTCGGGCATGACCTTCGCGACCGTCTACAACGCACCGGTCATCTTCAATGTCGTCAACAACCAGTGGGCGATCTCGAGCTTCTCGGGTTTCGCCGGTTCCGAGCGCACCACGTTCGCCGCGCGGGCGATCGGCTACGGCATCGCCGGCCTGCGGGTCGACGGAAACGATCCCCTCGCGGTCTATGCCGCGGTGCGCTGGGCGGCCGACCGTGCGCGGTCGAACCACGGCCCGACGCTGATCGAGCACTTCACCTATCGCGCGGAAGGCCACTCGACGTCCGACGATCCCAGCGCCTACCGCTCGGCGCAGGAGCGGGAGGAATGGCCGCTCGGCGATCCGATCATGCGCCTCAAGCAGCACCTGATCGCCCTCGGCGAGTGGTCGGTCGAGCAGCACCAGGAGATGGACCTGGCCCTCGCCGAGGAGGTCAAGGCAGCCACCAAGGAAGCCGAGAAGAACGGCATCCTCGGCCACGGCCTGCACCATCCGTTCCACACGATGTTCGAGGACGTTTTCGAGGAGCTTCCGTGGCATCTCGAGGAGCAGGCGGACCAGGCGATCCGTGAAAGGCAGATCAAGTGGCCTCAGTCGTAGATTCCGACGCCGTCAGCCTCACTGATGCGCCCACCCGGGCGATGAACATGATCGAGGCGATCAACGACGCGCTCGACATCATGCTCGAGCGCGACCCCGACGTGATCGTGATGGGCGAGGACGTCGGCTATTTCGGCGGCGTGTTCCGCTGCACCGCCGGGCTGCAGGAAAAGCATGGCAAGACACGCGTGTTCGACACGCCGATCAGCGAATGCGGTATCATCGGCGTCGCCGTGGGCATGGGCGCCTATGGCCTGAGGCCGGTGCCGGAAATCCAGTTCGCCGACTACATCTATCCCGGGCTCGACCAGCTGATCAGCGAGGCGGCGCGGCTGCGCTATCGCTCGGCGGGCGAGTTCATTGCGCCCATGACCGTGCGCAGCCCGTTCGGCGGGGGCATTTTCGGCGGGCAGACGCACAGCCAGAGCCCGGAGGCGATCTTCACCCATGTCGCGGGCCTGAAGACGGTCGTCCCGAGCACGCCGCATGACGCCAAGGGCCTGCTGATCGCCGCCATCGAGGACAACGATCCGGTGATCTTCTTCGAGCCCAAGCGGATCTACAACGGCCCGTTCGACGGCTACTACGATCACCCGACCAAGCCGTGGAAGGACCATCCGGATGCGCAAGTGCCGGAAGGCTATTACTCGATTCCGCTCGGCAAGGCGCGCGTCGTGCGCGAGGGCCAGGCGCTGACGGTGCTGGCCTACGGAACGATGGTCCACGTGGCGCAAGCGGTATGCCGCGAGAAGGGCGTGGATGCCGAGATTCTCGACCTAAGGACACTCCTCCCGCTCGACATCGAGGCTGTGGAAGAGTCTGTGGAGAAGACCGGGCGTTGCCTGGTGATGCACGAGGCGACGCGCACGTCCGGCTTCGGCGCGGAACTGGCGGCGCTGGTGCAGGAACGCTGTTTCTATCACCTCGAGGCTCCGGTCGAGCGGGTCACCGGCTTCGACACGCCCTATCCGCACAGCCTCGAATGGGCGTATTTCCCCGGCCCGATCCGCACGGGCGAGGCGATCGACAAGCTGCTGGGGGCCTGAGGCGTGGCGAGGTTCGTCTTCAAGCTGCCCGACATCGGCGAAGGCATCGCCGAGGCCGAGATCGTCGCCTGGCATGTGAAAGTCGGCGACAGGGTCGCGGAGGACGGCCGCCTCGCCGACCTGATGACCGACAAGGCGACGGTGGAAATGGAAAGCCCGGTCGCCGGGACGATCGTCGAGGTCGCGGGCGAAGAGGGCGATGTCGTCGCGATCGGCAGCCCGCTGGTGGTGATCGAGACCGACGGCGACGCGCCGGCCGCTGAAGCGCCCGCACCGAAGGCCGAGGCGATCGAGCAGCGGATCGAGGCGGAAACGCCCGAGGCCGAGGACGGGGAGCAGGCGGTCGAGGCGCCTTCTCCTGCGCCGTCGCCTCCGCCCGCCGCCCCCGAGCCGCCGCCTCCACCACCGCCCGCTCCGAAGCCGGCGCCTCCCCTCGCAAGGTCCAACGCCAGGGTTCTCGCCAGCCCGGCCGTGCGGCAGCGAGCGGCCGGCCTCGGCATCGACCTTGCAGAAGTGCGCGCGGCCGAGGGCGGCCGGATCCGGCACTCGGACCTCGACGCCTTCCTCTCCTACGGCGGCGCCGGGGGTTACGCGCCGGCCGGCGCGCCGATGCGCGACGAGGATATCAAGGTCATCGGCCTCAGGCGTCGCATCGCCGAGAACATGGCGGCGTCGAAGCGCAACATCCCGCATTTCTCCTATGTCGAGGAATGCGACGCCACCGATCTCGAGAAGCTGCGCGCCGATCTCAACGGCCATCGCGGGGCCAAGCCCAAGCTCACCCTGCTGCCGCTGCTGATCACCGCGATCTGCCGCGCACTGCCGGAATTCCCGATGATCAATGCGCGATACGATGACGAGGCCAACGTCGTTCATCGCTCGGGCGCGGTGCACCTCGGCATCGCCACGATGACCGACGCCGGGTTGATGGTGCCGGTGATCCGTGACGCGCAGGGCAAGAACCTGTGGCAGCTCGCCGGCGAAATCGCGCGGCTGGCCCAGGCAGCCCGCGGCGGCACCGCGAAGTCGGAGGAGCTTTCGGGCTCGACGCTCACCGTGACCTCGCTCGGGCCGCTTGGCGGCATTGCCTCGACGCCGGTGATCAACCGGCCGGAAGTGGCGATCATCGGGCCCAACCGGATCGTCGAGCGCCCGATGTTCGTGCCCGACGGCATGGGCGGCGAGCGGATCGAGAAGCGCAAGCTGATGAATCTTTCGATCAGCTGCGACCATCGCGTGGTCGACGGCTACGACGCCGCCGCGTTCGTCCAGGCGATAAAGAAGCTCATCGAAACGCCGGTCCTCCTGCTCGCCTGATTCGAACAAGGCCGATCGATGGACCGGCGTGAGCGAAGCTGCGCTTCGCCCGGGGACGGGTCCAGGGTGACCAAGTTGGGCAGGCTCTTCTCTCGTTCGTCATGCCGAGCTTGTTTCAGCGTCGCTTTCGCCGCAAACTCCGGCTTCGCCGGTTAGGGAGAACCCCCATGAGAGACCCGCGGATCGACGAAAAGATCGCCAAGGCGGCGCCCTTCGCGCGGCCGATCCTCGAACACTGGCGCGCGCTCGTGCACGCGACCGTCCCCGGGGTCGAGGAAGCGATCAAGTGGGGCATGCCGCACTTTGTCTATAAGGGTAAGAACATTGCCGGGATGGCGCCGTTCAAGGCTCATTGCGCGGTGATGGTCCATGGCGACGGCCGGCAGGATACCGAGGGGATGGGCAGCTACGGCAAGATCACCAGCCTGGACGACCTGCCGGGCGACGATGAACTGAAGGCCAAGCTTCAGCGGGCAATGGACATGATCGACCGCGGCGAGCAGCCGGCGTGGCGAACCGCCCCGCGCAAGCAAAAGCCGCCGGTCGTGGTGCCCCAGGATCTGGAAGCGGCGCTGCGCGAGAATGCCGCGGCCAAGGCGACGTTTATGGGTCTCTCGCCCTCGCAGCAGCGCGAATATGTCGACTGGATCACCGAGGCGAAGCAGGATTCGACGCGCGCCAAACGCCTCGCCACCGCGGTCGAATGGCTCGCCGAAGGCAAGCGGCGGAACTGGAAATACGAGCGCTGCTGAGGCGCCGGGAGGCGGCGGTTGACACCCCGCAACGGCTGCCTTAGGGGCGCGGCTCCCAAGCGGTTCGACGCCCCGGTACGCGGGTGTAGCTCAGTTGGTTAGAGCGCCGGCCTGTCACGCCGGAGGTCGCGGGTTCAAGTCCCGTCACTCGCGCCACTTGGGGATTTCCAGCTGCCCGTCTCCATCCAGATGAGGAAGCGCCTGAGCGGCGCGAGCCAGGCTATTCCGAGCACCGGATAGACGAGGGTCTGGGCCCAGACCGGAAGCTGTCCGATCCATTGCGACGCCCACACGATGACGCCGGCGTAAGCGGCGAGGGCGACGAGCAGCGCCAGGATACCGAGCGGGATCCGCAGCGTCGGCTCGGTGCGCATCAGAACGGGCCGATGAGCCGCGTCGGCGTGATGACGCCGGTGAGGTGCATGTCGTGCGGCTCGATCGGCAGCTCGGGTACTTGCTGCATGTCCCACGCGAGGCCGAAGCGCAGCACGCCGGGGTGGGCGCCGAGCCACTTGTCGTAGAACCCGCCGCCCTGGCCGAGACGGTGGCCGGCGGCGGTGAAGGCAACGAGCGGCATGATCAGCACGTCGGGCACCACCTCGGGCGCGCTTGGGCTGCCCTGCATCAGGCCGAAGTAGCCCTTCGCGAGGTCGCTCTCGGCGTAAGGATCGGTGTGGACGCGAAAGATCATCGGCGTCTCAAGGTTGACCAGCCAGGGCAGGGCGATCGTGTGCCCGCGCTCGAAGAAGAACCTGGCGTAGCCGCTCGCCGGCGCCTCGCCCGGGTCGGCGCGATAAAGGCCGATCACCGCATCGTCGGGTATCAGGTCGAGGACCGCGGCGGGCGGGCGATGAAAGACGAGCTTGCTCACCTCGGGCGGCAGCGAAGCGGCATGCTCGACGCGCGCCTTGCGCAAGCGATTGCGGATCTCTTTCTTGGTGGCGGCGGCCTGGGGATCGGACATGGGCCCCCCATGCCGAACGGCGATGCAGGGGGCAAGTGGCGGAACCACCATGGGTCGGTGCCGGGAAATCCTCTGACGCCTAAACGTCAGGTGGGCGCCGTTTGCATCGAGATCGCAGGACGAACCCGAACCTCGAACAGGGACAGCTCCCTTGGATTGCTTATAGCCTCAGGGATATTCTCTAACGGCTCGTGCCGGGCAGTCCCGCCACCGGGCAATGTAGGCGCTCGCTCGCGTAGCGGCAAGGTGCGTGGCTACCATCCGCCGCCGCCACCGCCCCCTCCGCCGCCCCCGGACGAACCGCCGCCGCCGGAGCCGGGCGCGGACGAAGCGGTGGCGGCCGTGCTGGCGAGAGACGCGCCGACGGCTCCGGCAAATCGTCCGGGATCGGACCATACGTTGCTCGATCCCGAGTACCAGCCAAAGCTGCCGCCTTGCCGCGAAGGATCGGCCTGCGCAGCGGCCAGCACGGAGGAGAACTTGTCGGCCCAGTGGTTCTCCACGCCGAGCGCGATGGCGTGGGGCAGGTAACGCTCGAACAGCTCTGGCGTCTTGTCCGGGGGGTGCATCGCCTCGAGCCGATCCTCCTCGGTGATCGAGAGGTACTGCTCGAACCCGTCGATGCGGTCCATCAGCGCGCGGCCTTCCCGGGTCGGGGCGCTCATCCATACGAACGCCGAGATGACCAGCGGGAGGGCCAGCACGGGTGCCAGCATCCAGCCCCAGACGCCGAACGGTTCTTCGTCGACGAGGCCGAAGAACGCGATTCCCGTCAGCAAGATGCCAACGAGCACCATGGCGGCCATGAGCGCCGGCAAGCGCCAGCCCTTGCGGTGGCGGAACACCAGCAACAGTCCCCCGACGATCAGCACCAGGCCGAGCGCGGGAAGCATCCGCTGGGTCGATGAAGTGTAGAAATCCGCAAAAACGATGGCCGTTGCCACCAGCGCCAGCGCCGCGAACAGCAGCGCGAGGCCCCCGAACGCCCACGACAGGTTCCGCACGAAGTTCGGCTTCTCGTAAGCTTCGGCGAGACCTTCCTGCAGCGCGGTGCGCGCGGCACCGAAGCGCTCGTGGTTCTCGCTCTTCATTTCGATCGTGTCGCTGCCCTGGAACAGCTCGGCGAGCATGGCGCGCTCGGCCGGCGGAAGGTCGCCCTTGCCGGTCGTCTTCGCCAGCGAGGTCTTCTTGCTGTGAAACAAGCCTTCCTCCGACTCGATGATCCTGAGCTCGCGATGCACCCCGCTCTCGACGATCGCGGCGGCGAAGCAGCGGTCGTCGAAGCCCATGCGCTTGACGTAGCGCAGGCCGGGGGCGGAGAGATTGTCGGGCGGGGTGAACAGCGGCACGACAGGGCCCGAGAGCGGACCGCGCCCCGCCCGCTTCCAGGCGTAGAAGAAATAGACGAGCAACCCGACGAGGGCGACCAGCGCCGCGGCGACCGGCGCCTCGTCCTCAAGCGCGGCGCGCGCGGCGGAAGGCTGCGCAGGCTCCGTCACGATCCCTTTTGGCCAGCGAACCGCGATTGTGAGGCCCTCGCGGGGGCCGAGCGGGGCTGTCGTGCGGATGGTGATGTCGCCCGCCGCTTCGGAGACGACCGCGGCGTTGTGCCCGGTCGCGCCCAGCAGCCCCGTGTAGAACGCGCGCTCGGGTCCGAACGGCACCGGCCGCGGGAGGGTGACGTGGGCTTGGGCGCTGTCAATCGGGAATGCCCAGCCATTGCCTGTGACGTTCCAGTAGAGCTCGTCGAAGCCGTCGTAGAAACCGAGCTGGCGGGCGGTTGCGTAACGAATGATGTAAGTATGCTCGCCAGGCTCGAGATAGGTGTCGGCGTCGCCGATCCTTACTCGCACCCCGCCGCTGATGCGTTGGGTGGCATACGGTTCCGGGTGGCCGTCACGTTCCACGCTCTTGACGTCGAAGCCGACCCGGACAGGCCGGCCGCTGCGCCGGTTCATCGTCGGAAAGTCGCGCAGGATGCCGTGGCGGATCGCGTCGCCTTCGGCCCGGACACGCAGCGTCTCCGTCACATCGAGCGAGCTGTCCCGCTGGATAGCGATGTCGCTGCGCCACGAGAGAATGCGCTCGTCGGCAGAAGCGCTGCCCGAAAGTGACATCGTCACGGCCGCGAGCAGCAGCGCGAGCCATCGCATGGCCCTCCTCACGGACCTAGCCCTGCTTAGCGCCGAAATCGACCTTCGGCGCCTGCTGGATCGAGGCGTCGGCATCGGCGTAAAATTCCGCCTCGGTGAAGCCCAGCGGGCGGGCGAACAGCACGTTCGGGAACGACTGGATGCTGCTGTTGAGGTCGCGAACCGTGGCGTTGTAGTAGCGGCGTGCGCCCTGCAACTGCTCCTCGATGTCGCTGAGCTCGGTTTGCAGCTGGCGGAAGTTGTCGTCCGCCTTGAGGTCGGGGTAGGCCTCGGCCACCGCCATCAGCCGGCCGAGCATGCCGGTGAAGGCGTTGTCGGCCTGGGCCGTGGCGGCGACTCCGTTCGCCTTCGTGGCATCGGCGCGATGCTCGGTGACTTCGCTGAGCACGCCGCGCTCGTGTGCGGCATACCCTTGCACTGTGCTGACGAGGTTCGGCACGAGGTCGGCGCGCCGCCGCAGTTGCACGGTGATGCCGCTGAAGCCTTCCTTCACCAGCGCCCGCAGCCGGACCAGCCGGTTGTAGATCGCGACCGCCCACACAACGACGATGACGACGATCGCAACGACGATAAGGGTCGGCAGCATCGGTTATTCCCCCCGTCCGCGCTCGTTCAGCCCGAGCTTTCGAGGTGCGATGCCACGGTTTCGAGCCGGGCGGCAAGGGCTTCGAGTCCATGCGCGATGTCGGGCGCGGGCCCGGAGGGTGCCCCGCCGCCCTGCTTCAGCTCGTGGTTCTCGTCGGCGAGCAGCAGCGCGGCGTAAAGCAGCGCGCGGGCTTCCGATTGGCTGGCGATGCCGGGCATGCCGAGCAGCTTGTCGTCGATCGATCGCCCGAGCATGGCGATGTGGGATTCCTCGCCCTCGGCGCAGGCGATGGTGAACTTGCGCCCGGCGATCTCGATCGTGACGTTGCTCATGCCGCGAGCGTCCCGATCAGCCGGTCGAGCTCCGCCAGCGCTGCACCGGCTTCCTGTCGCAGCGCGTGGTACTTGCGCTCGAGTTCAGCATCACCGCCGGCGGCCGTACCCTGGACCGGACGCGCGGCCGCGGCTTCGATCCTTTGCGCAGCAGCCTCGATTCGAGCGATCGCGCTCTCGATGCGGTCCCGGTCCATCGCGCCAGCTTACGCAAATGCGCGCATGACGGCAAAGCCTTGGCCAAGAAAGCTGTGAACAGTTCTCGGCCCGCGACGGAGCGGTCTTCCGGCCCCGCGCTTGACGGGGAAGGGGGCGTCCGCAAGAGAGGCGGCGCATCGAATCGGCCCCCTTTCCAACCCTCGCAGGAGCCCGCCCGCATGAGCCTCGATTCCGCCCGTCTCGCGCCCATGGCGAACGCCATTCGGGCGCTGGCGATGGACGCCGTCCAGGCCGCCAACTCGGGGCATCCGGGGATGCCGATGGGCATGGCCGACGTCGCGGCGGTGCTGTGGTCGAAGTACCTCAAGTTCGACCCCGCCGCTCCGCGCTGGCCGGACCGTGATCGGTTCGTGCTCAGCGCGGGCCACGGCTCGATGCTGCTCTATGCGGTGCTGCACCTCGCGGGCTATGCCCGGCCGACCATCGATGACATCCGCAATTTCCGCCAGTTCGGCAGCTCGTGCGCCGGGCACCCCGAGAACACGCACCTCGCCGGTGTCGAGGCGACGACCGGGCCGCTCGGCCAGGGTCTGGCGATGGCGGTCGGGATGGCCCTTGCCGAGCGGCATCTCAACGCCGCGTTCGGCGATGATCTGGTCGATCACCGCACGTGGGTCATCGCCGGCGACGGGTGCCTGATGGAAGGCGTGAACCACGAGGCCATCGGCCTCGCCGGTCACCTCAAGCTCGGACGCATGACGGTGCTGTGGGACGACAACCACATCACCATCGACGGCTCGACCGATCTTTCGACCAGCGAGGACATCCGCGCGCGCTACGCGGCAACCGGCTGGCATGTCGCCAGCTGCAACGGCCACGACGTCGAGGACGTCGCCCGCGCGATCGACGAGGCGCTGGCCGATCCGCGCCCGTCGCTCGTCGCCTGCCGGACGATCATCGGCAAGGGCGCGCCGAACAAGCAGGGCACCAGCGCCACCCATGGCGCGGCGCTGGGCGAGGCCGAAGTCGCTGCCGCTCGCGAGGCCCTGGGCTGGTCCTACCCGCCGTTCGAAATTCCCGCCGACATCTATGCCGACTGGAACGCGACCGGCGAGCGCGGCAAGGCGCTCCGATCGCTGTGGCAAGGACGGCTCGAGGCAAGCTCGCGCGGGGCCGAGTTCTCCGCCAGGATGAACGGCGATCTGCCCGGCCTGCACGACTGGGCGGCGTACAAGGCCAAGGTCGCCGCCGAGGGTCCGAAAATGGCGACCCGCAAGTCGAGCGAAGCGGCGCTCTCTGTCCTGACACAGGACGTGCCGGCCCTCATCGGCGGCTCGGCCGATCTCACCGGCTCGAACAACACCAAGACGCCCTCGACCGGCGCGCTGACGACCGGGAACTACGGCGGGCGCTACGTCTACTACGGCATTCGCGAATTCGGCATGTCGGCGGCGATGAATGGCATGGCGCTCCACGGCGGGGTAATCCCCTACGGCGGGACGTTCCTGGTGTTCACCGACTATGCCCGGCCGGCGATCCGCCTGTCGGCGATCCAGCAAGTGCGAGTCATCTACGTGATGACCCACGATTCCATCGGCCTCGGGGAAGACGGGCCGACGCACCAGCCTGTCGAGCATCTGCAGAGCCTGCGGGCGATGCCGGGCGTCCTCGTGATGCGCCCTGCGGATACGCTCGAGACCGCGGAATGCTGGGAACTCGCCCTCAAGGAAACGAACCGTCCGTCGGTGCTCGCGCTGACGCGGCAGAACCTGCCGGCCGTGCGCCACGATGCGAGCGAGAATCTCTGCGCGCGGGGGGCCTATCGTCTCCGCGCGGCCACTGCGGATCGCCTGGTCGTGCTGGTTGCCACCGGCTCGGAGGTCGAACTCGCCATCAAGGTGGCCGAAGCGTTGGAAGGGCAGGGCATCGGCGCCGATGTCGTCTCGATGCCGTGCACCGAGCTGTTCGACGAGCAGCCGGAAAGCTACCGAGCGGACATCCTAGCCGACGACGCGCTTCGGGTGTCCATCGAGGCCGGAACGACCTTTGGCTGGGAGCGCTACACCAAAGCGGACGGCCTGCGGATCGGCCTCGACCATTTCGGCGCCTCGGCCCCGGCCGAGGTCCTGTTCGAGGAATTCGGCTTCAGTGTCGAGGCAATTGTTCCCAAAATCCTTGAGAAACTAGGCAAGTAGCAGGAGTTATTCAGATGGCGACGAAGGTAGCGATCAACGGGTTCGGGCGCATCGGGCGGCTGGTCGCCCGCGCGATCCTGGAGCGCGATGACGATAACTTCGAGCTCGTCGCGATCAATGACCTGGCCGATCCGCGCTCCAACGCGCTGCTGTTCCAGTACGACAGCACCCACGGCCGCTTCCCCGGCACGGTGACTTGCGACGCGGACAGCATCACGGTGAACGGCCATCGTATCGCCGTCACCAAGGAGCGTGACCCGGGCAAGCTGCCGCACAAGGCGATGGGCGTCGAACTGGTGCTCGAATGCACCGGATTCTTCCAGTCCGACGAAGCGAGCCGGCCGCACATCGCCGCGGGCGCGCAGAAGGTGCTGATCTCGGCTCCGGCGACGGGCGTCTCCAAGACCATCGTCTTTGGCGTCAACCAGGACACGCTCACCGCCGAGGACGACATCGTCTCCAACGCGAGCTGCACGACCAACTGCCTCGCGCCGGTCGCCAAGGTGCTGCACGATGCGATCGGCATCGAGCGCGGCTTCATGACCACGATCCACAGCTACACCAACGACCAGCGCATGCTCGACCAGATCCATTCGGACCTGCGCCGTGCCAGGGCGGGGGCCGTCAACATGATCCCGACGACCACGGGCGCCGCCCGCGCGGTCGGACTCGTGCTGCCCGAGCTCAAGGGCAAGCTCGACGGTTCCTCGATCCGTGTGCCGACGCCCAACGTGTCGTTGATCGACCTCGTCTTCACGCCATCGCGCGACACCTCGAAGGAAGAGATAAACGCCGCCCTGAAGGCCGCGGCGGACGGCGCGATGAAGGGTGTGCTTGACTACACCGATCAGCCGCTGGTCAGCCACGACTTCAACCACCAGCCGGCCAGCTCGACGGTCGACAGCCTCGAGACCCAGGTGCTCGAAGGCAAGCTCGGCCGCGTGGTCAGCTGGTACGACAACGAATGGGGCTTCTCCAACCGGATGCTCGACACCGCCGGGGTGATGGCGAAGTTCCTCTGAGGAGCCCGCGATGGCGTTTCGCACACTGGACGATCTGGGCGATGTGCGCGGCAAGGTCGCGCTCGTCCGGGTCGATCTCAACGTGCCGATGCAGGATGGCCGCGCGACCGATCTCACGCGCATCAAGGCGGTCGTGCCGACGATCCTCGAGCTCGCCGATGCCGGCGCCAAGGTCCTGCTTCTGGCGCACTTCGGCCGGCCGAAGGGCGAGCGTCACTCGACCCTGTCGTTGAGCCTCGTCCAGGGCGACCTCGAGCGGGTGCTCGGCCGCGAGGTGATGTTTATCCCTGAGATCGCCGGGCCGGTGGTCGAGCAGGCGGTCGGAATTCTGCGTCCTGGCGACATCGGCCTGCTCGAGAACACCCGCTTCTGGCCCGGCGAGGAGAAGAACGATCCCGAGCTCGCGAAGGCGATCGCGGCCAACGGCGACTTCTACGTCAACGACGCCTTCTCCGCCGCGCATCGCGCTCACGCCAGCACCGAGGGGGTGGCGCACCTGCTGCCGGCCTACGCCGGGCGGGCGATGGAAAAGGAGCTGAAGGCGCTCGACGCGGCCCTGCGCAATCCGCAGAGGCCGGTTGCCGCTGTCGTCGGGGGCGCCAAGATATCGACCAAGCTCGAGGTGCTCGAGAATCTCGTCGGCAAGGTGCAGCACCTGATCATCGGCGGCGGGATGGCCAACACGTTTCTCGCCGCCCGCGGCGTCGATGTCGGCAAGAGCCTGTGCGAGCACGACCTCGCCGGCACCGCGAACGAGATCATGGACGCCGCCGACAGGGCCGGCTGCACGGTGCATTTGCCCTACGACGTCTCCGTGGCGAAGGAGCTTGTCGCCAATCCGCCGAGCGAGCGCGTGTGCAACGTCCACGAAGTCGCCGCCGACGAGATGATTCTCGACGTCGGCCCGCAGGCGGTCGAGGCGCTCGCCGACGTGCTCAAGACCTGCCGCACGCTTGTCTGGAACGGCCCGCTCGGCGCGTTCGAGTTGCCTCCGTTCGATGGCGCCACCGTGGCACTGGCAAGGACCGCGGCCGCGCTGACGAAGGAAGGCTCGCTGGTCTCGGTCGCCGGCGGCGGCGACACCGTGGCGGCGCTGCACCACGCCGGCGTTGCGGAAGATTTCACCTACGTCTCGACCGCCGGTGGCGCGTTCCTCGAATGGATGGAAGGCAAACAACTGCCCGGCGTTGCCGCACTCGAAGGAAAGGACTGAGCCGATGAACCAGCAGGACATGGCCGCCAAGCTCGCCGCCGGGCAAGGATTCATCGCCGCGCTCGACCAGTCGGGCGGCTCGACGCCGAAGGCGCTCAAGGGATACGGCATCGAGGACGATGCCTGGTCGAACGAGGACGAGATGTTCGACCTCATTCACCAGATGCGCAGCCGCATCATCAAGAGTCCGTCCTTCGGCAACGGCAAGGTCATCGGCGCGATCCTGTTCGAAAAGACGATGGACGGCACCGTGGACGCAAAACCGGTGCCGCAGGCGCTGATCGATCTCGGCATCGTGCCGTTCATCAAGATCGACAAGGGCCTGGAAGCCGAGGCGGACGGTTCCCAGCTGATGAAGCCCATGCCCGACTTGGCCGCGCTTCTTGAGCGCGCGAAAGGGCTGGGTGTTTTCGGGACCAAGGAACGGTCGGTCATCCATTCGGCCGACGCGAGGGGCATCGCCGCCAACGTCGCCCAGCAGTTCGAGGTCGGCCGGCAAGTCCTCGCGCACGGGATGATGCCGATCCTCGAGCCGGAATACTCGATCAGGGCACCCGATCGCGCCGAAGGCGAGGCGATCCTCAAGGCGGAAATCCTCAAGCAGCTCGATGCCATGCCGGACGGGCAGCAGGTAATGCTCAAGCTGTCGATCCCGGTGAAAGCGAATTTCTATCGCGAGCTCATCGATCACCCGAAGGTGCTGGCCGTCGTCGCGCTCTCGGGTGGCTACACGACCGAGGAAGCCTGCGCCGAGCTGGCCAGGAACGAAGGCATGATCGCGAGCTTCAGCCGCGGCCTGCTGCAGGATCTGCGGGTACAGCAAAGCGACGAGGAATTCGACCGCACGCTCGGCGCGGCGATCGACCGAATTTATCAGGCGAGCGTTGCCTGAGCGAGGCCGCCGACTGAGGAAGTGAAGCGCACGCGCCGTCTAACTTGCAGGCCTTGTCAAGAAGGGTGCAAGTGTGGATCGGGTACCGCTGAGATCTCGCGTCATCGCAGCTGCGCTCGTGACATTGACGTCGGGAGCGCTCGTCCTGGGCGGCATCGCAACCCCTGGCGCGGCCAGGCCCCAGGCATTGCGCGCTGCCGTCGCCGAGCGAGCTGTGGCAGATGGGTCACTGAGCGTCATGTCCTACAACGTTGAGGGTCTCCCCGCCCCCGCGCGCTTCTCGCGCGCGGCGTCGTTGGATGAGATCGGGGCACGGTTGGCCGCTCTTCGGCAGCTCGGCCGCGAGCCCAACGTTGTTCTGCTGCAGGAAGCCTTCTCTGCTCCGGCCCGGCGTATTGCCGACGAGGCCGGTTATCCTTACGTCGCGCAAGGACCGTCGGCGAGCGAAGTCAACGATGAACCGCCGCCGGACGCGGCGGCTGCCCTCGTCACCCAGGCATCGCACCTCAAAGGAGAGGACGACGGCAAATGGGTGGGCAGCGGACTGCGCATCTTGTCCGACTATCCGATTGTCAGGGTGGACCGGCTGGCATTTCCGCAATGGGCCTGCGCAGGCTACGATTGCCTCGCCAACAAGGGGGCGCTCATCGCCTGGATCAAGGTTCCCGGAAGCGTGCATCCGGTCGCCTTCATCGATACCCACCTCAATTCGCGCGCGGCATCGGGCGTATCGAAGGACCGCGCCGACAGGGCCTACGAATTTCAGGTGGAAGCGCTGAGGCGCTTTATCGCCCGCGCCGTCCCTTCAGAGGCGGTGGCTTTCCTCGGCGGCGACTTCAACAGCGGGAGGGCGCAAGACCGGCAGGCGGATCTTAAGCCCGGGCTGCTGCCCCGTTCACGCAACTCGCTGCGCGACGCTCTGGCGGGCGCGAAAGTCATTCTCGCAAGTGACGAGGGCGACGCCCATGCGATCCTGCAGCGCGCGAAGGACTGGCTCTTCTACCGCGGCACTGCCCAATTGAGGGTTACGCTGACCGGATTTGATGTCCCGTTCGGCCACGAAACCGACGGTTCCACCCTGTCGGACCACCTGGGCTACGAAGCCCATTACCGCGTGCGGGTCGCCTAGCGCGCCGGCGGCGTGTATCGCAGCGTGAAGCGGTAGTGGTTGGGCGGGATCTGACCCGTCGAGGTGCGCTGCGGCAAAACCCGTTCGAGCAACAGCGTGCCGCCTTCGACGGCGGTCGGCTGTCCCAGGGTTGCGAAATAGGCGTGGTCGCGGGTGCCGGGATAGACGTCGACCTTGATGCGCACCGTCCCGGCCCAGATGCACTTCACGTTCGTGGGGCAGCGGCTGTCCTCGTCGAGACTGATGGGCGTGATCCGCTCGGGGCCGAAGAATCCGGTCTCGCCGAGCTTGAGCGTCTCGACCGACCCGGAGTGCCCGCCGAGCAGCGTGGCGCAGCCGGCAAGGGCGAGGGCAGCAAGGGCAGGGGCAGTTCGCGTCGGTCTCATGCAGAGGTCTCCAGTTCTCGCGCGGCAGTCATACGGCCGACTCCGGCCTGGCGCACCATCGCGCGCAAGGTTTGCGCGTCGTGGATGGCATGGGCTTCGGGGTCGTTGTTGAAATAGGCCCAGACGGCGCGCCCGGCGCGGCTCTCACCCGCGATCCAGTCGGTCCATTCGAGCAGCGCCTTGTCGGTGTAACGACCGTAGTATTTGCCGAGGCCGCCGTGGAACCGCAGGTACGCGACAGGGCCGACGGCGAGCCGAGGACTTTTCGACCCGGGCATGTCGTGCGCGCACAAGCTCGCCCCGTAGCGGTCGAGCAAGGCGAACACCGCGTCGGCGTACCAGCTCGGCTCGCGGAATTCGAAGACGTTGGTCACGTCGTGCGGGAGGAGCTTGAGGAAGCTCTCCAGCCGCTCGAGGTTGAGCGCGAAGCGCGTCGGGAGCTGGTACAGGATCGGGCCCAGCTTCGGCCTCAGGGCGTAGAACGAGGCCATCTGCCGCGCGATCGGCTCCTCGCAGTCCTTCAGTTTCTTCGCCTGCGTGAGGAAGCGGTTGGCTTTCACTGCGTAGCAGAAGCCGGGCGGCGCCTGCCTCAGCCAGCCTTCGAAAGTCTTCGGCGGCGGCAGGTGGTAGAAGCTGTTGTTGATCTCGACCGTGTCGAACGCCTCGGCATAGAACGCGAACCAGCGCTTGACGGCAAGCCTCTCGGGATAGAACAGCCCGCGCCAGTGCTTGTACATCCAGCCGGAACAGCCGATCCGCACCGGCGCCGGGAGGAAAGAGTCGTGAGCGATCATGTAGACGTAAACGCCGCGAAGCGCCCCTCGTGCCAGCTCTACCTGATCTCGCCGCTCGACGTCGGCGGCGATTTCCCGCGGCGGCTCGAGCGGGCGCTTGCGGCGGGACCCGTGGCGGCGTTCCAGTTTCGGGTCAAAGGCGTCGACCGGCACGAGGCCGCGCGGCTGGCCGAGCCGCTGCAGGCCATCTGCGCCGCGCGCGACGTGGCGTTCATCGTCAACGATTCCATTGCCCTCGCAAAGCGGTTGCAGGCCGATGGCGTGCACCTTGGCCAGGGTGACGGCACGGTGCGCGAGGCGCGCGACGAGCTCGGGCGCGCCGCGCAGATCGGCGTGACGTGTCATGCAAGCCGCCATCTGGCGATGGAGGCGGGCGAGGCCGGAGCCGACTACGTCGCTTTCGGCAGCTTCTTCCCGAGCAGCACCAAGACGAGCGAGCACCGGCCCGAGCCGGAGCTCTTGAGATGGTGGCAATCGCTGTTCGAGATACCGTGCGTGGCGATCGGCGGGATCACGCCGGAGAATTGCGGGCCGCTCGTCGGCGCCGGGGCCGATTTCCTTGCCGTGAGCCATGCGGTGTGGGGCGCGGACGAGGCCGAGGCCATCCGCGCCTTCGCGAAATCCATCAAAATGGCGGGTTGAGCAATCATCGCTTTCCTACACGCAACTTTTTTGCGAACTCGTAGGCGGTGGACTGGGAGATCGACGATCATGGCTGAAGCGGCGCGGCGCGAACTGACCTGGCGTGCGATTCTGCTCGGCGGGTCGCTGACATTCCTGTTCACCGCCGCGAACGTCTATTTCGGCCTGCGCGTCGGACTGACCTTCTCCACCGCGCTCCCGGCTGCGGTCATCTCGATGGCGCTGCTGCGCACGTTCGCCGACAACAGCCTGGTCGAGAACAACATCACCCAGACGATCTGCAGCGCGGCCGGCGCGGTGGCGACGATCATCTTCGTGCTGCCCGGCCTGGTGATGGTCGGCTGGTGGACCCACTTCCCCTATTGGACGACCGTCTTCGTGTGCTTCATCGGCGGTACGATGGGGGTGATGATGTCGGTACCGCTGCGCCGGGCGCTCGTCGTCAATTCGCCGCTGCCCTATCCGGAGGGGATCGCCGGCGCCGAAGTTCTCAAGGTCGGCGGAGCCACGAGCGAGGGCATCGAGGAAAGCAAGTTCGGCCTCAGGACGATGATTTTCGGCGGCCTCGTCAGCGTGGTGATGGCAGCGCTGATCTCGCTCGGCATCGCGGCGGCGGAAATATCACGCTATTTCCGCGTCGGCGCAGGGGCGACGGGGGTCGCATCGACGACATCGCTCGGCCTGCTCGCCATCGGCCACCTGATCGGCCTCTCCGCCGGCGTCGCGCTGCTCATCGGCACGGTGATCTCGTGGGGCATCCTGTTGCCGTACATGACCGCGATGCACGGCGTGACCGGACCGGTCGAGGACTTCGTCGGCTTGGTCTTCTCGAAGGAAGTGCGCTTTATCGGCGCGGGGGCGATCGCGGTCGCGGCGATCTGGACGATGCTCAAGCTCGTCAAGCCGATTGCCGAGGGGCTCGCCGGGATCGCCGCGACCCAGCGCGCCCGCAGGGGCGGTGCGGCGATCGACATCACGGAGCAGGATCTGCCCGGACCGATCGTCTACGGGACGCTGCTCGTCGCGCTGGTTCCCATCGCCTGGATGCTGTGGACGTTCGTTCAGGGCGGCCCGGTTGCGGCGAACTTCGGCGTGGCGATCGCCGCGACGCTGATCTTCGTGCTCTTCATCGGCGCGGTCGTGGCCGCCGTGACCGGCTACATGGCCGGCCTTGTCGGTACCTCGAACAGCCCGGTGTCGGGCGTCGGCATCCTGTCGATCATCGTCGCTTCGATCATGGTCGTGCTGTTGTTCCCGGGCCATCATTCGGACGCGGATACCAAGGCGCTCGTTGCCTTTGCGTTGTTCGCAACCTCGTTCGTGTTCGGCATAGCGCTCGTTTCCAACGACAACCTGCAGGACCTGAAGACCGGATATCTCGTCGGGTCGACGCCGTGGAAGCAGCAGGTCGCGCTCGTCATCGGCATCGCCGCGGGCAGCCTGGTGATCCCGCCGGTGCTCAACCTGCTCAACACGTCGCTTGGGTTCGCCGGGGCGCCGAACGCGGGTCCCGGAGCCCTGCCGGCGCCGCAAGCCTCGCTCATCTCCTCGCTCGCGCAAGGGGTGCTCGGCGGCACCCTGCGCTGGGACCTGCTCGGGTACGGCGCGGCCATTATCGCGCTCGTCATCGCGATCGACGAGTGGCTCGGCGTGCGCGCGCGCGCGAACGGCAAGGGCCTGCGCCTGCCGCCGCTCGGCGTGGCCATGGGCATGTACCTGCCGATCTCGCTGATCCTGATCACCGCGATCGGCGCCTTCGTCGGCCACTGGTGGGACACGCGGGCCGACAAGACGGCGCGCCCCGAATTCATGAAACGCAGCGGCGTGCTTCTGGCGACCGGCCTGATCGTGGGCGAAAGCCTCGCCGGCCTGGCGACGACGGGACTCGTCGGAATTTTCGGCGAGAACCCGCTGGTGATCGTCGGCGCCGGCTTCGCCCCCTTCGCGCAAGCGATCGCGCTCGCGGTCCTTGTCGTGTTCGCGTGGTATGCCTATCGCCGTACGAGGATCGAGGCCGAGAAGGTCTCCTGAGCGGATATTTCGCCCCTTTAGTTCGTTGAACCTGGAACCGGGCGGTCACGCCCGCCACCAGGGACTGCTAACTGAATGCGCAACCTACTTGCCACCGTCCTTGTGATGACGCTGGCCGCTTGCGGGTCGAACAACGCCAACAACGCCGAGCGGACGCAACCAGGCGCATCGACGGCCACGCCAGCCCCGCTCGCGACAATCGCGAGCGGGGCGGATTCGATGGCGTCCGACGATCCCGCCCCGGGCGAGCAGCTCGATGTCCGGTATCCCGATCCGCAACAGCGACCGATCATGCAGGCGCAGGTCGTGCTCGACCGGCAGGGCTTCGGCCCCGGCGTGATCGACGGCAAGATGGGCTTGTCGACCAGGCACGCGCTGCAAGGATTCCAGGAGGCGCACGGCCTCAAGGTCACCGGCGCGCTGGACGATGCCACCAAGCAGGCGCTGGCGCAGTGGAGCAACATTCCCGCGACGCGCGTGGTGCGCATCCCGCAAGACTGGGCGCAGACCGCTTACCGGAAGATCCCCGAAAAGCCCGAGCAGCAAGCGCAACTTCAACTGCTCGGCTACGAGAGCCTCGACGAGCGACTCGCCGAACGCTTTCACACGACCGCGGCGGTTCTCAAGCAGCTCAATCCCGGCGGCAAGCCGGCTGGCCTCGACGTTGCGGCCCTGGCGGGCGGCGGCGAGGCGACCGCGCAAGGAAACGCGAAAGCAGCGCTGCAAGCGACCCCCGCGCCATCGCCGTCTCCGTCGCCTTCGCCGGCAGGCGCAACCAGGTCTGCCTTCACCGCCGGCCAGCTCGTGCGGGTGCCCGATATCGGCGGCGACCGGATCGATCCCGACAAGGTGCAGGACAAGACCTGGCAGGCGACGCTAGCGTCCCTTGGCGTCGGCACCGGGCAGCCGCACGTCGCCAAGGTCGTGGTCGACAAGTCTGACGGGACGCTCAAGGGTTACGACAGCGGCGGCCAGCTGTTGGCCGAGTTCACGGTCACCACCGGCTCGCAGCATGATCCGCTGCCGATCGGCAATTGGGGCATCACCGGCGTCGATCACAATCCCTACTTCAATTACAATCCGAAACTGTTCTGGGATGCCGATGCGAGCGATACCAAGGAGCGCTTGCCCCCCGGACCGAACGGACCCGTCGGCGTGGTGTGGATCGACCTCACGAAGGCCCACTACGGCATCCACGGCACGCCCGAGCCGGAAACCATTGGCCGAACGGAGAGTCATGGCTGCGTGCGGCTTACCAACTGGGACGCTGCGAGGCTGGCGCAGATGGTCGACAAGACGACCAAGGTCGTGTTCCAGGACTAGCCGATGCGCCTCGCCGATCGCCTGCTGACGATTGTCGTCACCGCCACGCTGACATCCGCGGCGTGGATCGTGATCGGATCGTTCTATCTCCAGTCGCCGGGGCCGTCGACGAATGCGCCAACCCGGCCGGCGCCCTTGCAGGCAACCGCAGCGATCCCGGCGCCAAGGGGCGCTGGTGCACAGCCATCGGGATTGGTGATCCCCGTCGCCGGCGTCGCGGCCGACAAGCTGTCGGACAATTTCAACGACACGCGGGGCGGTCACAGGCACGGGGCGCTCGATATCATGGCGCCGCGCGGGACGAACGTTCTCGCGGCAGCGGCAGGAACGGTCGAGAAACTGTTCCAGTCGGTGCCCGGCGGCAACACGATCTACGTTCGCTCGCCGGACCGCACGACGATCTACTATTACGCCCACCTCGATCACTACGCCAACGGGCTGAAGGAAGGGAAATCGGTCGCGCCCGGCGAGGTCATCGCCGCGGTCGGCTCGACCGGCGATGCAAGTGTCGAGGCGCCGCACCTGCATTTCGAGATCATGCGCACGACACCGCAAGCGACGTGGTACGATCCCGCGACGGATGTCGATCCCTATCCGTTGCTGACGGGCAAGAGCTGACCTACCGCTGGTTCCCCGAGAGCACGCACCTCATGCGCGTGACCCGGTTGTCGGGGCCCAGCAGCCGCAGGAAACCGGGGTGCACGACCGTGTACTTCTCGCCCCTGTGAGGTCCGCTCGTCATCACGACGAGGTCGCCGCGACGCAAATAGGTGCCGTTGCCCTTCGCGGAGCTGTAGCGCGAGCCGGTCTCGATGGTGAAGCCTTGGTCGGCCTGGGTCCGACCGCGCCCGACGGTGACATCTTCCGGCAACTCGCAGACGTAGGCACCGCGCGCGATCGTGTCGATCGGGCCTTGTGCCAGGGAAGGGGAGGCGCCGGCGACGAGCAAGGCAAGCGATAGCAGCGAACGGATCATGGCCGCCGCATAGCACGGCCGTGTTGCGCTTGCATGAATTGAGGCCAGCGCCTAGGGCGCGGCGCAATCCGACATCCCGATCAAGGCAGGCTAGCGATGAAAATCAGCGGCGTGGACATTCGTCCCGGCAACATTCTCGAGTACGAAGGCGGCATATGGAAGGTCGCCAAGATCCAGCACACCCAGCCGGGCAAGGGCGGGGCCTACATGCAGGTCGAAATGAAGAACCTGCAGGACGGGCGCAAGACCAACGTTCGCTTCCGCAGTGCCGACACCGTCGAGCGGGTGCGTCTCGACACGAAGGACTTCCAGTACCTCTATCACGATGGCGACATGCTGGTGTTCATGGACAAGGACACCTACGACCAGATCCACCTGCCGGCGGATCTCGTCGGCGATGCCGCCGCGTTCCTGCAGGATGGGATGGATGTCACCCTCGAGCTGTGGGACGAAAAGCCGATCAGCGTCGAGCTGCCGGATCAGGTCGAGGCGACGATCGTTGAGGCCGATGCCGTGGTCAAGGGCCAGACAGCTTCCTCCAGTTACAAGCCGGCACTGCTCGACAACGGCGTACGGGTGATGGTGCCGCCGCACATCGAAAGCGGCACCCGAATTGTCGTCGACGTGTACGAGCGCACGTACGTCGGAAAGGCAGGTTGAGAATGAACAGGTATGCAATTGCCGGCGCTGTCGCGCTGGCCGTCGGAGCGGGCCCGGCAGTGGCGCAGCAAGCCACGCCTTTGACTTCGCTGACGCAGGAGCAGAAGGATCACGGGGTCGAGACATTCCGCGTGCTGGCGAGCGCGATGCAGTCACCCAACGTGCCCGACGAGGTGAAGTCGGTGCTGATGGGCTGCATGTACGAGAATTCGGTCGGCAAGATCAGCGAGGCGGTCGACGGAGTCATCAAGGACAACCCGGGCAAAGTGGACCGCACCAAGCCCGAACAGATCGTCGGCGTCATCGCGCGAATCTGCGGTTATGAGCCGACGGCAGCGAACGCGGCCACTCCGAACGCGAAGCCCGCCGCGCCCGCCCCCGCCAAGCCCGCTCCGTCCGGCGCTCCCAAGGGTCGCTGAGCCTCGGCGTGGCCGCGGTCAGCGGGCTCATCCGCGTCATGGAGCGCGCCGCGCGCAAGGCGGGCGGCCGCCTGCGGCGCGACTTCGGCGAGGTCGAGCACCTCCAGGTCAGCCGCAAGGGACCGTCCGATTTCGTATCGAAGGCCGATCACGCGGCCGAGCGGACCCTCTATGACGAGCTGAAGCAGGCGCGGCTCGACTGGGGCTTCCTTCTCGAGGAGGGCGGCGAGATCGCCGGCGATCCCGGCAAGCCGCGATGGATCATCGACCCGCTCGACGGGACGAGCAACTTCCTCCACGGAATCCCGCATTTCGCGATCTCGATCGCCGCGCAGGAACCGAAGGCCGACGGCTCCGGCTGGGGCGACGTGATCGCCGCAGTGGTCTATCAACCGATTACCGACGAGACCTTCTGGGCCGAGAAGAACCGCGGCGCCTGGCTCAAGGACGGCAGGTTGCGCGTCTCCGGCCGGAGGCAGCTTGCCGAAGCGCTGGTGGCAACCGGCATCCCTTATCACGGCCACGGCGATTTTGCGGAATGGACGAAGATCCTCTCGGAGGTAGGTCCGCAGGTCGCGGGGATCCGCCGGTTCGGTTCGGCTGCGCTCGACCTCGCATGGGTCGCGGCGGGGCGCTACGACGGGTTCTGGGAAAGCGACCTGTCGCCGTGGGACACGGCCGCGGGTTGCCTGCTCGTGCGCGAAGCCGGCGGTTTCGTCAGCGACTATCGCGGGCGCTCGCTGCCGATCTGCGACAAGCAGGTGGTGGCCGGAAACGATCCGCTCCATTCGCGGCTGCACAAGCTGATCGCAGGGGCCGTAAAAGCCTGAAACAAACCGGCCCTTATGCGGTTGTGCCGGTGCCGCGCCTCAGCTAATCGCCGCGGTGATTGGGAGCCCCTGTGGCGGAACTGGTAGACGCGCTCGACTCAAAATCGAGTTTCTTCGGAAGTGCCCGTTCGACTCGGGCCAGGGGCACCAGGCACGGCGTCGAGCATCGCGACGGATGATCGAAGCGCCGGACTATCACGCGCTCGCCGCGATGCTGCTGACGCTGGCGATGTTCATCGCCTTCGCCCGCGGTCGGATTTCGGTCGAGATCGTCTCGCTCTTGACCATCGCCGTCATTGCGGTTGGCCTGTACTTCTTTCCGTTGCCGCACACCGATCCGGCCGACGGCATCGAGCTCGCCTTCTCCGGGTTCGGGCATTACGCCCTGATCACCATCTGTGCGCTGATGATCATGGGCCGCGGCCTCGTCGCCACCGGTGCGCTCGATCCGGCAGCGAGGATGCTGGAGCGAATATTCAAGTTCAACCAGCAACTCGGGCTGCTGTTGTCGCTCGGTGCGGCGTTCATCCTCTCGATGGGCGTCAACGACACGACGGTGCTGGTGCTGCTGATGCCCATCCTGGTGTCGCTCGCTTCGCGCGGAGGCCTGCCCGCCTCGAAGACGCTGATCCCGCTGAATGCCGCGGTGATGATCGGTGGTATGGCGACGACCATCGGCACCTCGACAAACATCCTCGTTGCCTCGATCGCCGGCGACCTCGGGATGCGGCAGATGTCGGTGTTTCACTTCACGCCGATCGTGCTGGCGGCGGCGCTCGTCGCGATCCCTTACGTCTGGCTGTTGATGCCGCGCCTGCTGCACGACAACAGCCCGGAAACCCGCCATGCCGGGCGCCGCTTCTTCTCGCGTCTGACCATCCCGGCGGGAAGCGATCTCGTCGGCAAGCATTTCGACGAAGTGATCGGCCGGCTGCCCGGGGATTTCCGCTTCGAGGAGCGCCCCGCGGGTCCCTTCGAGGCCGACCAGCGATTGCGGATCTCGGGGACCCACGAAGCGCTCGAAGAGGCGAGCCGGATCCTCAAGGGCCAGGTGGCGCCGGGTTGGGTGCTCGAGCGGATCAGGCGGGCTGCATCGGCGCAGGACGAGGTTGTCCATGCGGTCGAGATGGTCGTGACCGGCGACTCGCGCCTGCTCGGGCGGACGCTTTCCTCGTCGGGCATCGCCGATCTTTACGGCGTTGCGGTCCTCGGCATTCACAGGCCCAAGGAGCCGCTCCGCCAATCGTCCCGCGACGCGCGAGGGGACATGCCCATTGCCGAGGGCGACGTGCTGCTGGTGACCGGGTTGCCGGCGGGCCTGCAGGAGTTCGCGGCCACGGACGGCCTGCTGCAGCTTGAAGGCGCGCGCGAGATTCCGCGACGGTCGAAGGCCTTGCTGGCGGCGGCGATCATGGTGTTCTCGGTTGCCCTCGCGTCCGTCGGGCTGCTGCCGATCGCCATTGCCGCGCTCGGCGGCGCGATCCTGATGTTCGTTACCGGCTGCGTGAAGTTCGACCGCGTGGGCCGCGCCTTGTCGGCCAAGGTCATCGTGCTGATCGCGGCGAGCATCGCCATCGGCCGGCTGATCCTCGAAACCGGCGCGGCGGCGTGGCTCGGCGAGGCCCTGTCCCTCGCGCTGCAGTTGCTGCCCCCGGCGGGGGTTCTCGCGGCAATCATGCTGTTCGCCACGCTGCTGACCAATTTCGCGTCTCACACGGCGGCCGCGACGGTGGCAACGCCGATCGCCTTTTCGATTGCCAGTCACCTCGGCCTGCCGCCCGAACCGCTGGTGCTGGCGGTCCTGTTCGGGTGCAACCTGGGGTACGCGACGCCTGTCGCCTACCAGACCAACATCCTGATCATGGCCGAGGGCGGCTACAGCTTCGGGGATTACATCCGCACCGGCCTGCCGCTGGTGCTGCTGATGGTCGCGACGCTTTCGACCGTGCTCGTCGCGACCTATCGAATGTAGCTTCTACTCGCGCCCGCTCACCGGGTTGCGGTAGTGGTACGGCGGACAGAAATAGTCCGGAAACACAGGGTAGGGATCGATCGGCTCGTCTGGCGGGAAATCGCCGAACTCCGTGAGGAGCGGGCTTGCCTGCTTGCCCCAGCCTTGCTCGTACGGCGTGTAAAGCACCTGCCAGGCCTTGAGCCGGGCGATCTTCCACACGCTCTCTTCCTTGACGTACTCGTTCTCGTAGATCGCTTCGCCCCACATCGCGTGATCGCCCATCTGGCCGACCATCATCAGCGCCCGCACCCTCGCGTGGGCGCGAAGGCCGTCGGCATCGACATGGATGACGGGCTGGAGCTGCATGTGATTCATCAAGAGCCCGCGTTTGGGCGGGCCGAAATGGCGCATGTATTCGCGGATGCGGTCCTGGCCGATGAAGCGTCCGCGGCCGTTGATTTCTAGCACCGCGTCGCGCGCGAACAGGTCGGCGACGTGCTCCCATCGGCTCTTGTCGACGTAGTAGCCGTAGGACCGCTGGAGGTTGGCGATTGCCAGGTGATCCTCGGCCGCCTGCGCGCGATGCTCGAGCGCTTCGAGCCGGGCGCGCAGCGCGGCAACTTCGGCCTCGAGTGCGGCGGATTGATTCATCTCGCGCTCCCTAGCTGACGAAACGGGCGATGGCGACACGGGATCGGAATGAGATGATCGCCCTTTCCCCGGGGAACCCGCCGCTTCCAAAAGGCGTTTGGCTGCCACATACGAATAGGAGCCGAACATGGCAGAGGAACGCGTAACGGAAACACGCTCGCCCGATGGGAATACCCACACGCATACGACCGTCATCGAGGATGGCGGCCGCTCGGGCGGCGGCGCAGGCTGGCTGATCGCCTTGTTGATCCTCGTTGCGATCGTCATTGGCGTTTGGGCCTTCACCCAATGGGGCGGCTCGGAAGCGAACAAGAACAACGCCATAGCGAACGCCGCCAACCAGGTCGGCGACGCGGCCCAGCAGGCCGGCAACGCCGCGCAGGATGCGGCGAACAACTCGGCCAAGTGACGAACGCCTCTTGGCCTTGCAAAATCCCTTTTATTTCAATCAAATCACCTTCACCTTGTAAAATTTACCGACATTTCATTTCTGTCTCCTAATCCGGCTGCGCTCGCACGATGCGGGCGCAGCCGGTGGGAGCGATGGTCCGCCTCTTCAAGCACTACATCCCGCACGCGGTGCTGCTGCTCGGGCTGGTCGACTTCGGCCTGCTGCTCCTGGCGGGCGATCTCGCCTGGCAGCTGCGCGCCTGGCAGGTGGACATGGACCCCGGCGAGCTGCTTTATCGCTTGCCGCTGCTCCTCGCTTTTGCCGTCGTCACGCAAGTCGCGTTGATCGCCGTCGGCGTGTTCGGCGCCGACGCGCTGCGCTCGATGCGCTTTGCCGGTGCCCGGCTGCTGGTCGGCGTGAGCCTCGCCATCCTGAGCTTCGCCCTCATCGCCTACGTGCTCCACGGCCACACTTTCTGGCGCTCGACGCTGTTCTTCGCGATGATGCTGGCGATCGCGCTACTGATGGCCAACCGGCTGCTCGTCGGCGGCATTCTTGGCGCGTCGGCCTTTCGCCGCCGCGTCCTGGTGCTGGGCGCGGGCAAGCGTGCCCGGCGGATCAGGACGCTGGCCGAGCGCCCCGAGAGCGGCTTTTGCGTGGCAGGCTACATCGCCATGAACGCGGGGCAGGGCACGATCGAGCAGGCGGTTCCGCGCGGCGCAATCGCCGATCTTTCCCGCCACGTGCAGGACCTCGGCGCGAGCGAGGTCGTTCTGGCGCTCGAGGAACGCCGCAACGCCCTCCCGCTGAAGGACCTGCTGCGGATCAAGACCGCCGGGGTCCACGTGAACGATTTCTCGAGCTTCATGGAGCGCGAGACCGGGCGCGTCGACCTCGACACGCTCAACCCGAGCTGGCTGATCTTCTCCGACGGCTTTTCGTCCGGCCGCATGGTATCGAGCGCCGTCAAGCGGGCGTTCGACGTCGTGGCGAGCGGCGTGCTGCTGCTCCTGACGCTGCCGCTCATCGCGCTGTTCGCGCTGTTGGTGAAGCTCGACAGCCCCGGGCCGGCCTTCTTCCGCCAGCGGCGCATCGGTCTCTATGGCGAGCCGTTCGAACTCATCAAGCTGCGCTCGATGCGTGCCGACGCGGAGAAGGGCGGTGCCAAATGGGCCGAGAAGAACGATCCGCGAATCACCCGCGTCGGGCATTTCATCCGCAAGCTGCGCATCGACGAACTGCCGCAGGCCTGGAACGTGCTCACCGGCAGGATGAGCTTCGTCGGTCCGCGGCCCGAGGTGCCGGCCTTCGTCGAAGACCTTGAAGGGAAGCTGCCGTTCTATGCCGAGCGGCACATGATCAAGCCCGGTATAACCGGCTGGGCACAGATCAACTTGCCCTACGGGGCCTCGGTCGAAGATGCGCGGGCAAAGCTGGAGTACGACCTCTATTACGCCAAGAACTACACGCCGTTCCTCGACCTGCTGATCCTGCTGCAGACGCTGCGGGTGATCCTGTGGCCGGAGGGCGCGCGATGAGCGCATTCGTCCTCGTCGGCTATTTCGTCTCGGCGACCGCCGCGCTGGTCCTTTCGGGCTGGCTGTTCACGCACCGCGCGCGGTTTGGCGTGGCGTCGGTCGCGACGACAACGGCGCTGACCGTCTCGGCGCTGTGGTCGGTTTCGTTCGTCGCCGAGGGCCATGCGACTGCGGTCGGGGACCTGCTGTTCGGTTGCGCCGGTCTCGCCTGGCTGTGGGCGCTGTACCGCCTGTTCGCGCAGGATGGCCGCCATGCCACGCTCGCGCCGATCCGTCCGGTGATGTTCGCCATCGGCTTCGTCGGCTTGCTGCAACTTGCCGTGCTGCTCGCCGAGAGCGGGGCGCATGGGGCGGCGACCGGGGCGCTGCTGCGCGTCGAGACGGCTTTCCGGTTGCTGTTCTGCGTCGGCGCGCTGGTGCTGGTGCACAATCTCTACGTCGGCGCCTCCTCTCCCAATCGCGAAAACCTGCGCTGGCCGGCCGCGGCCCTTGGCGTCTTGTGGGTTTACGAGCTGAACTACCAGACGCTCGTCTACCTGACCGACGGCGTCCCGCTGGTGCTCCAGGCCCTGCGCGGCTGGGTGCCGTTTGCGATGGTCTGCCTGTTGTCGCTTGGAACCATGGCGAAGGCCGGGGGGCAGGTCTTCCGCCCCTCTCGCTCGTTCGCCTTCCAGTCTTTCTCGCTGTCGCTGATCGGCGCCTATTTCGCGGTGATGGTGGTCGCCTTCCAGGGGCTGACCGCGATCGGCAGCGATTTCGTGCGGCTGGCGCAGCTGGCGTTCATTGCCGCCGCGAGCGCGCTCGCGCTGATCGTGCTCCCGTCCAAGCGGCTGCGCGGCTGGCTGCGGGTGACCGTGTCGAAGCACTTGTTCCAGCATCGCTATGACTATCGCGAGGAATGGCTGCGCTTCACGCGCACGATGGGGCGCGCGGGCCCCGGGGCCCCTCCGCTGCGCGAGCGAGTGGTGCAGGCGGTAGCGGACGTTACCGACAGTCCCGGCGGGTTGCTGCTGGCGCCCAATGACGAGGGCGGAATGGTGCTCGACGCGCGCTGGCAGTGGCGCGGCGGTGCGGTGCCGGCACACGCGATGGACCAGCAGGGCATGCGGTTCTACGCCGAAACGCAGTTCATCCTCGATCTCGATCACTGGCGCGGCGGGCGGCGCGGGGGCGTTCCGGCCGCCGCCGTTCCCGCGTGGCTCGCGGACGAGGCGGATGCCTGGGCGATGGTCCCGCTGCTGCACTACGAGAGGCTGCTGGGTATCGTCGTGCTGGCGCGGCCGCCGCACTCGCGCACGCTCGACTGGGAAGACTTCGACCTGCTGCGCGTCATCGGCCGGCAGCTGGCGAGCTATCTCGCCGAGGAGGCGAGCCAGGATGCGCTGGGCGAGGCGCAGCGGTTCGACGAGTTCAATCGCCGCATCGCCTTTGTCATGCATGACATCAAGAATCTCGCCAGCCAGCTGTCGCTGCTGGCGCGCAACGCCGAGAAGCACGCCGACAAGGCGGAATTCCGTGCCGACATGCTGGTGACGCTCAAGAACAGCACCGACAAGCTCAACGGCCTGCTCGCGCGACTGGGACGTTACGGCGGGCAGGGCAGCGAGGCATTGCGTGCGGTCCCGGTGCGGGCGTTGCTCGACGAGCTCGCCGCCCGTTACCGTTCCAAGCACCCCGTCCAAGTGATCCAGCGGGGCGACTGTTCGGTATCGGCCCAACCCGAGGCGCTGGAGCAGGCGCTGCTGCACCTGGTGCAGAACGCCGCCGAGGCGAGCGCCGAAGAGCAGCCGGTCATGCTCAACGCCCGGCGCGAGGGCAACGAGGTTGCGATCGAGGTGGTCGACACCGGCATCGGCATGAGCCCGGAGTTCGTCCGCACGACCTTGTTCAAGCCGTTCCACTCGTCAAAACCGGGCGGCTTCGGAATCGGTGCTTTCGAGGCGCGCGAAATGATCCGGGCGATGGGCGGCCGCCTCGAAGTCGAAAGCCATGAAGGGCTCGGCACGCGCTTTATCGTCCGCCTGCCGCTCGCCGAAGCGGCCGAGCTCATTCGAACCATGCAGAAACGCAAGTCAAAGGTGGCGTGATGGCCGAACACAAACCCAAGCTGCTGATCGTCGAGGACGACGAAGGGCTGCAGGCGCAGCTCAAGTGGGCCTACGACGACTTCGATGTCGTCATGGCCGGCGACAGGGCAAGCGCGATCGCCGCGCTGCGCGCCGAGGAACCCCCGGTCGTCACGCTCGACCTCGGCCTGCCGCCCGATCCGGATGGGACCAGCGAGGGCTTCGCCATCCTCGACGAGATCATGGCGCTCAAGCCGGACACCAAGGTGATCGTCGCCAGCGGCCACGGCGCTCGCGAGAGCGCGCTGACGGCCATCGAGCGGGGCGCGTATGATTTCTACCGCAAGCCGGTCGACATCGAGCAGCTCGGGCTGATCGTGCGCCGGGCGCTCAACCTGCATCGCATCGAGGCCGAGAATCGCCTGCTGGCCGAAAAGGCCGGCGAGGGCAACCGGGTCCTCGGCGGCCTGATCACCGCCGCGCCCGAAATGATCCGCGTTGCCCGGACGATCGAGCGGGTGGCGAACACGAATGTCTCGGTGATGCTGCTCGGTGCGAGCGGCACGGGCAAGGAGCTGCTCGCCCGCGGCCTGCACGAGGCGAGCGATCGACGCGGCGGCCAATTCGTGGCGATCAACTGCGCTGCGATCCCCGAGAACCTGCTCGAAAGCGAGCTGTTTGGGCACGAGAAGGGCGCCTTCACAGGGGCGGTCAAGACCACCGAGGGCAAGATCGAGCAAGCCAGCGGCGGCACGCTGTTCCTCGATGAGGTCGGCGACATCCCGCTGTCGTTGCAGGTCAAGCTGCTGCGCTTCCTGCAAGAGCGGACCATCGAGCGGATCGGCGGGCGCCAGCATATTGCGGTCGACACCCGCATCGTGTGCGCGACGCACCAGGATCTCGAGGCCATGATCGCCCACGGCCGCTTCCGCGAGGACCTGTTCTATCGCCTGGCCGAAATCGTGGTGAAGATCCCCAGCCTCGCCGAGCGCGCGGGAGATGCGACACTCCTCGCCAAGGCGTTCCTTCATCGCTTCGCCCACGAGATGAATCCGCAGGTCAAGGGCTTCGCGCCCGATGCCCTGGCGGCGATCGATGGCTGGCCGTGGCCGGGTAACGTCCGCGAGCTCGAGAACCGGGTGAAGCGAGCGGTGATCATGGCCGACGGCAAGCTCATCACCGCCGAGGATCTGGACCTCGACGATGCCGAGGGCAGCGAGGCCGAGGCGCTCAACTTGAAGAGCGCGCGCGAGCAGGCCGACCGCAAGATGATCCGCCACGCGCTGGCCCGTAGCGAGGGCAACATCTCGAATACCGCCAAGCTGCTCGGGATCAGCCGGCCGACACTTTACGATCTGCTCAAGCAGTATGACCTGCAGACCTGACAAGGTCCTGCTGGCCCTGCTGCTTGCCGGCGCGGCGTTGCCGGCGCTGGCCGGCTCGGCCGACGACCCGCTCGCCGATGCGGCCGCGGCCATCCGGCAGGGCGACGGCGTGTCTGCCGAGGTCGCCGCACGCAGGGCCCTTGCCGAAGGCAAGCCTCACAGCGCGGTCGATGCCTATCTCGGCGAGGCCGCGCTGCTGCAGAAGGACTACGACGGCGCGCGCCGGTGGCTCGGGCCCATGCAGTTCGATGCGGCGAGCGCGCAGCGCGGCTTTTACGCGCTCGGCCGGCTCGAGCTCATCCAGGCAAACTACGCCGCCGCAGCGACGGATTTCGACCATGCCCTGCAGGCCGGCCCGCCCGACGCCCGCCTGTGGGTGGACATCGGGCGCATGCGTTATGCCGGGGGTGAGCAGCACCTTGCGGCCGATGCCGTCAACCGCGCGCTCACGATCGATCCTCGCGAGCCGCGGGCGCTGGCATTCCAGGCCGATCTCATCAGGGACTCGCAAGGCTTCGTCGCGGCGCTGCCGTGGTTCGAGCGGGCCTTGCAGCTGGCGCCGAACGATCTCGATCTGATGGGCGAGTACGCCGCGACGCTGGGCGAGGCCGGCCGTTACGGCGACATGCTCGAGGTGGCGCGCGCCATGGTCAAGCTCGACCGCACGGATCCGCGTGCCTATTTCCTGCAGGCGGTGCTCGCGGCCCGGGCGGCGAACGACGAGCTGGCCCGGCGCCTGCTGTGGCGAACCAACGGCGAATACGACGATACGCCCGCAGGGCTGCTTCTCCAGGGCGTGCTCGAATATCGCGATGGCAGCACTGGGCTCGCGGTGAACAAGTTCGACGATCTGGCGCAGCGGCAGCCCGACAACGAACTCGCCGCTCGCCTGCTCGCCCGGGCACTCCTCGCGGACGGAGACGCCAGCGAGGTCGTGGCGCGCTTTGCCGCCGGGGCCGCGCGGCCCGAGGCGTCGCCGTACATGCTGACGATCGTCGCCCGCGCTTACGAGCAGCTTGATCGCCGGGACCTCGCGGCGCCGCTGCTCGATCGCGCGGCGAGGGCGGCCGACACCGGCGTGAAGCCCCTGCCGCTGAGCAACGACGGGGCATTGGCGATCTACCGCCTGGGCGACGATGATCCGACCAGCGGCGATGTCGCCATGCCGACATTGCGCAGGATGCTGACAGCCGGGCAGCGCGCCGAGGCCGCGGCATATGCCGCCCGGCTTCGCGCGCGGTATCCAAACTCGTCCGACATCGAGGTGCTGGTCGGCGACTCCCAGTTGCTCGGCGGAAATGCCGAGGCGGCGCTGGCTTCGTACCGCGCGGCGGCGCAGGTCCGCTGGACGGCTTCGCTGGCCAAGCGGATCGCGGCGGCCGAGGTGCGGCTCGGGCGTCCCGATGCCGCCGAGGCCGAGCTGCGCGCGTACCTCGCGCAGCATCCGCAAGCGCGGGAGATTGCCGCGCTGCTCGGTCGTGCGGCGGCGGTGGAGGGCGACTGGCCACGCGCCACGGCGCTGCTCGGTCACGCGGCGCGCCTGCCCGGCGGGGGCTCCGACCCGCAAGTCCTCGCGGAGTTGGCCGGGGTTTGGGTGCACACCGGCAACGCCGCTGCCGCCCTGGCGAGCGCGCAGCGGGCCTATGCCCTGCAACGCACGAGCCCGAAAGCGACCGCGGCGCTCGCGGCTGCTCTCGAGGCGAGCGGGCGGCCGGCGAACGCCGCCGAAGCCCTCTTCGCCAAGGCCCGCAGCATCGGCGCGGAACCGGCATACGCGCGGCGCTGAGACTGGACAGGCGTCCCGCGCTTCGGGCAGTCGGCCTGGGATGCCGCTTCGACGAATCGATCCGCTGGTGCGGCTGCTGCTCGTGGCCATCGTGCTCGCGTCCGTGCTGCCGGTCGGCGAGCGCTGGCGCTTGGCGGCCCAAGACGTCTCGAACGGCGCGGTCTTCCTGCTGTTCCTGCTCAACGGGCTGCGGCTGCCGCGGGCCGAAGTCATGCGCGGCATCGGCAACGTGCGCTTCCTGCTTCCCCTGGTCGCCTGGTGCTTCGGAGCCATGGCGCTCGCCGGCTGGGCCCTCTCCCATCTTGTCGCGGGCTGGCTGCCGCCTTTGGTCGCGCTCGGGTTCCTCTATCTCGGCACGCTGCCCTCGACGGTGCAGTCGGCGACCGCGTACTGCTCGCTCGCGGGGGGCAATGTCGCCCATTCGGTGGTCGCGGCGGCGCTGCTCAATATCCTCGGCGTGATCGTGACGGTGCCGCTGTTCTCGCTGATGGCGGGGAGCGCGGCGGCGGCGTTCGATCTGGGCGGGCTCGAGAAGGTGGCGATGATCCTGTTGCTGCCGTTCCTCATCGGCCAGGTGGCGCAGGGCCGCCTCGGGCACCTCGTCCGCGAGCACCGCGACCTTGCCACCTGGATGGACCGCATCTCGATCGCGATCCCGGTCTATGTCGCCTTCTCGGGTGCCGTGAGGGAAGGGCTATGGACTCTCGTCGGGCCGGTCGAGTGGGCGGTCCTGGTGGCTGCGGTTGTCCTGCTCCTCGCTTTCGCCTTCGGCGGCGTCTGGCTCCTCGGCGGTGCCGTCCGGCTCGACCGGGGCGACCGGATCGCGCTGATGTTCTCCGGCGCGCAGAAGAGCATCGCGATGGGCGCGCCGCTGGCGAGCGTGCTGTTCGGCCCCGCCACCGCCGGCCTCGTGCTGCTCCCGGTGCTGGTCTATCACCTGCTGCAGCTCGTGCTGTCCGCCCCGCTGGCTAGCGCTCTTCGTGGCGAGCCAGGGCCGCTTCGCGCCGGTTATGCCGAACCGACCAAAGCAGCGAAAAGCCGATCAGCACCGCGCCGATGACGCCGGTGATCGTTTCGGGAATTTCGTAGCGGGCCGAGAGCAGCATGATCGCTGCCAGCGCGAGGATCGCCCAGAACGCCCCGTGCTCGAGATAGCGGAATTCGGCGAGCGTGCCTTTCTTCACCAGCATGATCGTCATCGAACGGACGAACATCGCGCCGATCGATAGGCCAAGGGCGATCACGATCATGTTGTTGGAGAGCGCGAAGGCCCCGATCACGCCATCGAAACTGAACGAGGCGTCGAGCACGTTGAGGTAGATGAACCCGCCGAGGCCGGCGCGCATCGCGTGGCCGACGGCGGCGCGCGATTCCTCGTGCAGCTCGAGGACCTTGTCGACAGCCTCGACGGCGATGAAGGTGACCAGCCCGAGAATTCCTGCGACGATGAAGGTCAGCGCTTCTTCGGCCGCAAGCAGCCGCGACACGCCGTAGAGCGCCAGCAACAGGAAGGCGATTTCCACCGCCTCGACGCGCGAGAAGCGGGCCAGCTGCTTCTCGACCACTGCGATCCAGTGCACGTCCTTCTCGGCATCGAAGAAGAACTTCAGCCCGACCAGCGCCAGGAACGCGCCGCCGAAACCGGCAATGCCGACGTGCGCGCTGGAAACGATTTGCTCGTAGCGCACCGGATCCTCGAGCGAGAGCCGGACCGTCTCGACCGGGCCGAGCCCGGCGGCGATGGCGACGATGGCCAGCGGGAACACGATGCGCATGCCGAACACCGCGATCACCATGCCCCAGGTGAGGAAGCGCCGTTGCCAGATCGCGTCCATGTCCTTGAGCACGGTCGCATTGACCACGGCGTTGTCGAACGACAGCGATATTTCGAGGACCGAGAGGACCAGCATGATCCACAGCAGCTCGAGCGTGCCCTCAGGCGAGCCGGTCAGCGCCCAGCCGTACCACGCGCCGAGCGCGAGCGCGGCGAGGGTGAACAGGAGCGAGCCGCCGAAATGACGCAGCATGTCAGCTCAGCGCCCGATGGTTACGCAGGTCACACACTTCTGGCCATGTCCGGAGAGCGAATGGGCGTCCTCCGCTCCCTGGCCGACACGCCGGCTTGTCGACCAGATCGACGGGTTGGCATGGCCGCGGGATCATATGCGTGGAATAGCTCAAGCGCGCGGAACGGACGGGGTTGGAAAGTCGGCCAGCCTCGATCATGCCGCAGACGTGGCACGGATGGCATCGTATAGGAAAGTGTTTTCGTCCGGCGGCTATTCCAGCGAATAGACCTGTTCCGGGCCGGGAAAGCTGCGCTCGCGCACTTCCCTTGCATAAAGCGCAGCGGCGGCGGAGATTTCCTTGGCGATGGTGCCGTAGCGCTTCACGAAACGCGGCACGCGCTCGAACATGCCGAGCATGTCCTCCGTGACCAGCACCTGCCCGTCGCATTGCGCCGATGCGCCGATGCCGATGGTCGGTATTTCGACGCTCGCGGTCAGGGCCACGGCGATGGGCTCGACGACCCCCTCGATCACGACCGCAAAGGCTCCGGCCTGCGCCACGGCCTGCCCGTCGGCGACGATCTTCTCGTGCTCGTGCTGGGTCTTGCCGCGGGCCCCGTAACCGCCAAGAGCATTGACCGATTGCGGGGTGAGCCCGACGTGGGCCATCACGGGGATGCCGCGCCGGGTGAGGAAGGCGATCGTCTCGGCCATCGCCGCGCCGCCTTCGAGCTTGACCGCGGCGCAGCCGGTTTCAGCGAGGATGCGAGCGGCCGAAGCATAGGCTTGCTGCGGGCTCTGCTCGTAAGTGGCGAAGGGCATGTCGACGATGACCAGGCTGTGGTAGCTCCCCCGCACCACCGCCGCGCCATGGGCGATCATCATGTCGAGCGTGACCTGCAAGGTCGAGGGCAGGCCATAGACCACCTGGCCGAGCGAATCCCCGACCAGCAGCATGTCGCAGTGCGCGTCGAGCAACTGCGCCTGCCGCGCGGTGTAAGCGGTCAGGACGACGAGCGGCTGCTCGGTCTTCCCTTCGAATTTGCGGCGCATGATTTCCGGCACGGTCAGGCGGCGCATCGGCTGCGGCGTGGGATGGGCGCGGCTCGTCGAGGTGTCGAGTTGGTAGGTCGTGGACATGGGGCGGGGTTTAGAACCTAGGACAAACCGGGGGAAGCCCGCGCGTTTCGGGCTTGTCTTGCCTTGGCATGCCGCTAGCTTCCGCGGGCACGAACGAGGTGCCGGTGGTCTGCCGCACCCGCAATGGGACGAAGAGGGACACCTCACATGATATTCGACCGCGTCAAACCGCTCGACGCCATTCTCGCCACGGCCGAGAAGAAATCCTTGAAGCGAACGCTCGGCTGGTTCCAGCTCACGCTGTTCGGCATCGGCTGCGTGATCGGGACCGGCATTTTCGTGCTCACTGCGGTGGGCGCGCAGAAGGCGGGGCCGGGGTTGATGCTGGCGTTCGCCATCGCCGGCGCGGTCTGCATCGTGGCGGCGCTGTGCTATGCCGAGATCGCCGCGATGATCCCGGTCGCTGGCAGTGCCTACACGTACAGCTATGCCACGATCGGGGAGTTCTTCGCCTGGACCGTGGGCTGGGCGCTTATCATGGAATACGCCATTGCCGCCTCGGCGGTGTCGGTCGGCTGGTCCGGATATTTCTCAGGGACGATATTGCACCAATACCTGGGAATAACGCTGCCCACCTGGCTTCAGGGAGGGCCGCTGGCTCTCGGCGGGATAGAGGGCGGGTTCATGAACCTGCCGGCGTTCCTGATCGCCCTTTTGGTTACCTGGCTGCTGGTGATCGGTACCAGCGAGAGCGCCAAGGTGAACGCCGTTCTGGTGTTGATCAAGGTGACGGCGCTGACCGTTTTCATCGCCCTGACCTTAACCAGCCCCTCTTTCAGCGCCGACAAGTTCAACCCGTTCCTGCCGGCCGGCGTGTTCGGCGGCTTTGGCACCGGGGTCGGCGCGGTCGGCGCGGCGGCGACCATGTTCTTCGCCTACGTCGGGTTCGATGCGGTCTCGACCGCGGCGGAGGAGACCAAGAACCCGCAACGCAACGTGCCGATCGGCCTGGTCGGTTCGCTGCTGTTCTGCACCGTATTCTATATCCTCGTCGCCGCCGGCGCGATCGGGACTCTCGGCGGGCAGCCGATCATGGGCGCGGACGGGCCGTTGATTACCGGCTCGCCCGAACTCGCCCGCCAGTGCGCCATGCCGCAATACGCGGATGCGCTGGTCTGTTCGAAGGAAGCCCTGGCGCACGTGCTGCGAACGATCGGGTTCACGCCGATCGGCAACCTCATCGGCGTCGCCGCGTTCCTCGCGCTGCCGTCGGTCATCCTGGTGCTGATCTTCGGCCAGACGCGCATCTTCTTCGTGATGAGCCGCGATGGCCTGTTGCCCGAAGTGCTCAGCCGGGTGCATCCGAAGTTCCGCACGCCGCACGTGGTCACGCTGATCACCGGCATCGGCGTCGCTTTCGCCGCGGCGTTTTTCCCGGTCGGAAGCCTGGCCGATATCTCGAACGCAGGCACGCTCTACGCCTTCCTCATGGTCGCCGTCGCTGTGCTGATGCTGCGCAAGAACGATCCCAATCGCCAGCGCAATTTCAGGGTGCCGGGCGTGTGGATCGTCGCGCCGCTGACGATCCTCGGTTGCTTGTTCCTGTTCCTCAACCTGCCAACCGCGGCGATGCTGTTCCTGCCCGGCTGGAGCGTGCTGGGGCTCATCATCTACTTCGCCTACAGCCGCCGCACGAGCCATCTCGGCCGAGGCATAGTCGAAGTGACCGACGACATTGCCGGCGAGGAGACGATGGTGCCGATCCACCCGCCGCACGGCGACTGATCGGTCCGCGCGCGAAAAAAAAGAGGCGCTCGCCCACAGGACGAGCGCCTCTTTTTCGCGCCCAAGGTCAGGTCAAAGCTGGCCGAGCATGTGCTCCGCGCTCGAGACGTTGAAGTCGCCCGGCGCTTCGACGTTAAGCTCTTTCACCACGCCGTCGTCGACGATCATCGAGTAGCGCTGGGCGCGCTTGCCGAGGCCGAAGCCGCTGCCGTCCATGGTGAGGCCGAGCGCTTCGGCGAAATCGCCGTTGCCGTCGGCCAGCATGGTGATGTCGTCCGAGCCGTTCGCCTTGTTCCACGCCTGCATCACGAACGCATCGTTGACCGCGGTGCCGACGATCTCGTCGATGCCCTTGGCCTTGAGCTCGCTCGCCTTCTCGACGAAGCCCGGCAGGTGCTTGGCCGAGCAGGTCGGCGTGAAAGCGCCCGGCACCGAAAACAGCGCGACCTTCTTGCCCTTGAAGTAATCGGAAGTCTGGACTTTCTGCGGCCCGTCCGGGGTCGCCTTGACCAGAGTAACGTCGGGCAGCCTGTCGCCCTTGGAAATCGTCATATCCCGTGTTCCTTCCTGTCCTGTCCGGTGCGCTAGATAAGGTTTCGTGCGCGGCGCGCAAGCCGCGCCTCGCCGCCGCGAACGGCGCGGCGGACGCTCACTCCTTCCAGCCGTAGCTCGGATCGAACAGGTTGAAGGCGACCGCCAGCCGGTTCCATCCATTGATGACGATGATGGCCATGGTCAGCTGGATCTGCTCCTCCTTGCTGAACTGCGCGTCGAGCGCGGCGTAGACATCGTCCGGCGCCCGCTTGTCGGCAATCAGGGTGACATGATCGGTCCACGCCAGCGCGGCGCGCTCGCGCTCGCTGAAGCAAGGCGCCTCGTGCCACGCGCCGAGCAAGGCAATGCGCTGCTCGGTTTCGCCGGCCTGGCGGGCTTCGTAAGTGTGCATGTTGAGGCAGTTGGCGCAGCCGTTGATCAACGAGGCGCGGATCTTGACCAGCTCGACCAGCGGCTTTTCGAGCCCGCTGCCTTCGACCTTGGTCGAGAAGCCGAACCAGGTGCGCGCGAGCTCGGGCGCGGCGGTGAACGGATCGAGGCGTGGAGTCATGAGCGGGTCCTTTCATCGGTTTGACGACGCCCTGACGAGGCGTTGCGATCGGGTGCGCCTTCGCGGAAGCGAGGGGGCCTGTCGAGCCCGGGTTTGCGTCAGGCGCAATCAGCGTCTATGTGCCGACTTTCGGCGACGCATGGAGCCCCGGCGCGCCTCCCACGCCTTTGCAGGAGAACACACCGTGGCCACTGCCGTTGCCGAGCACGACTACATCGTCAAGGACATCAGCCTCGCCCGGTTCGGGCGCGACGAGATCGCCATCGCCGAGACCGAGATGCCCGGCCTGATGGCCGTGCGCGAGGAATTCGGCGCCGCCAAGCCGCTCAAGGGCGCGAAGATTACCGGCAGCTTGCACATGACGATCCAGACCGCGGTGCTGATCGAGACGCTGGTCGAGCTCGGCGCCGAGGTGCGCTGGGCGACCTGCAACATCTTCTCGACCCAGGACCACGCCGCCGCGGCGATCGCCGCCGAGGGCATCCCGGTGTTCGCGATCAAGGGCGAGAGTCTCGCCGAGTACTGGGACTATGTCGGCAAGATCTTCGACTGGGATGCCGACGGGTCCGGCAACGAGACTTGCAACATGATCCTCGACGACGGGGGCGACGCGACGATGTTCGCGCTGTGGGGCGCGCGGGTCGAGGCCGGCGAGGAGCTGTTCGAGCCGTCGAACGCGGAGGAGATCGAGTTCGTCCGCGCGCTGA